>VOFC01000185.1_pt1 | contig 140739 bp, 148 predicted proteins | sample 5384161 | NCBI WGS metagenome assembly VOFC01 (sample SAMN12384722, study PRJNA508395) | human gut metagenome | isolation source: healthy gut B | host: Homo sapiens | reverse complement strand
ATCCGTCGTATGTTTTGACTGCTGCAAATACTCCGCTTGAAAATATCAAATATGTAGCAGCTGGAAATTTTAGTTCATATGCTATCAGCGCAGACGGTAAAATTTATTCATGGGGTTCAAATATTTACGGACAACTTGGTAACGGTCAATACGGCGGAAAAGAAATAGAAAATAATGGATATGACAGTGACGTTGTATATGCAACAGAAATTTCGGTTGACGCTGACGGAAATGATTTTTCAAACATCATAAAAATAGCGGCAGGCATTTCTCATGTACTTGCATTAAAAAATGATGGTAGTTTATATGTATGGGGAACAAACAGTGACTCATTACTTGTAAGCACTTCAACAGAAGATGTGTTACCATTACCTTCCAAAATGGAACTTAGTGTTGACGGACAAGTTCTTGATGTAGCAGCCGGCGGTGGTACTAATTCATCAGGTTCATCAGGTGACGAAGGTAAACAACAATTAAGATTCCATTCAATGATTTTGACAAATACAGGAAGTGTATATGCTTGGGGTCATAATGAAGAAAATACATTAGGTAAAGATGACAATAACAATTCAAGTGAAATAGAAAAACTTGAATCTATAAAAATGTTATCAGCATCAATGCCGCAAGATATAATTCATCTGCAATAACATCAGATGGTAAAGTTTATACTTGGGGGTAGAAATGACGAAGGTCAGATTGGTAATGTAAATGTTGCATCGAGAACTAACGAGCCGATGAATGTAATGGCTGGAGCAACAAATTCTGAAGATGAAGAAAGCTCACTTGAAAATATAGTTGCTATTGCAATCGGCGCAAACCATATGACTGCATTGAGATTAGACGGTAAAGTTTATTCATGGGGTACTGATATGTTAGGTCAGTTGGGTGACGGACGTAACGGTTACGAATATGAAAAAGTAGATTTGCCGGTTCTTACAGGTACAGCTGCAAGCAACTCACTAATAATGGATCATGTAAAAGTAGTGTCTGCTGATACAAATGAAATTGCCGGTGAGTATGAGAGCAGTGAATCAATGCCTGAAATCATAACAATCACTGATGCTCAAAAAGTAAAAAATTGAAATTCCTGAAATTAAAAAAAAATATTATAAGTCAGGATTTAACCTAATAGAAAACGATCAAAAAATTTGATATTACTTCAGCTATAATTTTCTCATCTTCAAATGAAAAAATTGCCAGAGTATCTGCTGATACAGTTGAGATTAATTGGGAAACTGTTTCACCGGTATCTTTGGAAAATGGTGGAGAAAGAGGAATAGTAGAAATCAAAGCTGAAAATGAAGGTTTCTATGGAATATTAAAAGTTCATGTTAAAGCACCTAATGAATTTACAACTCCTATGATTGCGTCAGGTGAAAATTTCACAATTGCATTGAAATCAGATGGTAGTGTTTGGGCTTGGGGTGATAATACATATGGTCAACTTGGTAACGGTAACTTTGAAAGTTCACAAGGACCTATTCCGGTTTTTGGCAGTAGACGCAACTAAAAAACTTAGTGGTGTATTTAAGATTGCAGTAGGAAAATATCATGCACTTGCTATGACAAGTGATGGTGCAGTTTTGGCTTGGGGCTTGAACGATAACGGTCAACTTGGTAATAACAGTACAACAAACCAAAATGTACCTGTTAAGGTTTTTGGTGGTGAACATAGTAGTGTTAACGGTTTTATAACTCTTGCAAATGATATAGCTGCCGGCGGTAAGCACTCATTGGTAGCTTTGTCAACAGGTGCGGTTTATGCTTGGGGTGCTAACAATCATGCTCAGCTTGGTAATACAAGAGATGAAAATGATATTACAAGTACGTCTAAGGAATTAACACCTGTAAGAGTTATCCAGGGTGCGTCAGCAGAAGATGGCTCAAGTGCATATATAGACAGTGCAGTAGCAGTAGCTGCCGGTGAAAATCATTCATTGGCTTTACTTGGAGCAAATACAGAAGTACCTGATATGGATCGTGTTGTTTTTGACATGGGGTGCAAACAATTATGGTCAAATGGGTAGTGACATTATAGTTGGCGATGGTGAAGTTTCAAGCGAACCTTCTGATGAGGCTTGGAATCAACTTGTTCCGACTGAATTGTCAGCCGATGGTACAATCATAACAAATATCGGAGCAATAGCTGCCGGTAAAAACCATTCTGTACTATTGGAATATTCTGTTGACGGTACAGGTGGCAAAGTTTATACAGTTGGTTCAAATGAATACGGTCAACTTGGACGTAACAGCACAAGTAAATTTTTGTCAGACGTTACTCCTTTAGCATCAAGTGATGTAACAGACAACGTTGTTGACGAGAAAAAGGATATTATTACAACTGTAACAGGAATTGCTGCCGGTGGTAATAATACAATAATTATAGATGCAGAAGGCAATGTTTATAATTTTGGTGATAATCGTCACGGACAACTTGGTATGGGTAGCGTAGGCGGAAGTAAAAATGTTGCCGTATCAAATAACAATTTCTCAGAGAATGGTCAGGCAATAGCCGCAGGTTCACAAAGTGGATTTGTAATGAAAAAAGATGGTTATGTTTGGACGTTCGGATATAATAGTGACGGTCAGTTGGGTGACTTATCTCGTGAAGATAGCAGTGTACCTGTTTTGGTTGGATCGGGCGCAGAAGATGTTCTTCAATTATCTGTAACAGTTCCGACTTCTGATGGTGGCACTAAAAAGATATAGTAAATCCAAACACTGTAACTGTAAATAAAAAAAACCAGACAATTAAAGCTAATGGCGGAAACATTATTTCACTTAGAGGCTTTAATCTTATTGTCAATGACGATGAAGTTAAGAAAGCAACATCAATAACATATTCATCATCAGATGATAGTGTAGTTTCTGTAAACGGAACTACAATTACAGCAGTTTCCAAGGGGTTGCTGTAATTAAAGCGGTTTCTTCTACAGGTGTAGTAGGAATGTTTGTTGTACATGTAAATGACCTTTCAGAAGATGCTTTCTATACAGAACCAATGGTTTCTGCCGGAGAAACTTCTCAGTTGCATTAAAATCAGACGGTACTGTTTGGACATGGGGTGAAAATAAGAACGGTCAACTTGGTAATGGTACAAAAGGCGACGGAACAAGCCAATATTCACCTGTTCAGGTAGTAGGTGTAAGCGGAACAAGCGACAGTGTACTTAAAAATATTGTTGCAGTAGCTGCCGGAGATACTCACGCAGTTGCACTTAGTGTAAATGGTGAAGTGTATATATGGGGCGGCAATATGTATGGTCAACTTGGTAATGGTACAAGCGGTATCGAATCAGCAATCGAAGGTGACGAAGAAGAAGTTCATGATGCTGTTGAATTTGATGAAAATACAGGTTACTATACAATTTATGCGGCAGAAGGATTAGAAAAAGTACGCGAAGTTCTTGATGGAAAATTTATTCTTGGTAAAAGATATAACACTATCAAGCGCTTTCGCTCCTATAGGTGACGCTGACAAACCATTTACAGGTATTTTCGATGGTAACGGATATAGAATAAACAATCTAAATGTATCTTCATCAGCTACAGGAACAAATATTGGTGATAATAAAACATCAGTATCAGCAATGTTTGCTGTAAATAACGGTACAATTCAAAATGTAATTCTTAATAGTATTTCAGTAAGCAATACCACTTTAGAGGTGGAAGATAATGACATGTCAGTGCCGGCATATTCAATTTCAGCAGGTCTTGTTGGATTTAATGACGGAACTGTTTCAAATTCGGGTATAGTTTTAGGTCAAATATCTTCATATAACTTGAGTGGTGGTTTAGTTGCTTATAATGGTGAACACGGCACGATTTCAAATGTATATAACAGAGCTGATGTTAGAGTTGTAAACAGTGAAACAAGTGTAAGCATAAAATATGCCGGTGGTATTACAGCCGTAAACCTTGGCAATATTTTCCGTGCTTATAATTCAGGAAGTGTAAGCGGAACATCTGACATATCAGGTGTTGCAGGTATTTCTGCGTCTAATATGGCAGAGTCATCGGCAGATGCTCAGGCAGGTGTGGAATATGGTATTGCTTACACATATACAAATAATGGAACAGTAGTAGGTGTTGGTAATGAGGCTGCCGCATCTTTAGCAAATGCTGATTTGACAGATTCTTCAATATATGCAGGTTGGAATTTTGAAGATGGCAGTGGTGTATGGTCATTTACAAATAAGTATGATGAAAATGACAAATTGCCAATATTGCAAATTGAACAAGGTCCACCGGCAGCACCGGCAGAAACAGATTACACAACTAAGGATAGTGGTGTACCTGTTACAATCGTGTCAGAAGACGGAAAAGAAATCGGAAAAATTTCTGCAATCGCGGCAGGTGGCAATCATACATTAGTTTTGACAGAAGACGGTTATGTTTACTCATTTGGTAGTAACGGTAACGGTCAACTTGGCGTGGGTAGCAATGGATATGAATCAACTACATCTCTTGCTAAGTATAAAACAAAAGCTACAAAAGTTTTAGGCGGTCGTAGTGCAAGCAGTGACATATATTTGTCAAATATTATAAGAATTTCAGCCGGAAAAGAATTCAGCTCGGCATTAAAGTCGAACGGTATGGTTGTTACATGGGGTAATAATGATAATGGTCAACTTGGTATTAATGTAAATGGATTAAGAAATCAACCGGTCAAAGTTATAACAAACAATAGTAATCCTCTTGAAAATATAACAGATATTTCATTGGGTGCAAATCATGTTCTTGCACTTGCATTTGACAACTCATTATATGCGTGGGGTGCAAATGATCGCAGACAACTTGCTTCAAGCACAAAGGATATAGTTCCTGTTCCTGAAAAAATAACAATTTCGGGAAAAATCAAAACTATAGCTGCCGGCGGACAACATTCTGCAATTATGACAACTCTTGACGGAAGTGAAGACACTGCCGTTTTGACATGGGGTGATAATGAATACGGTCAACTTGGTATCAAAGATGCTAATAACGATATATCAAGAAATGCGACACCGACTCGTGTAAATAAAGGTATAACTGTTGATAGTACAGACGATTATTTGATTAACGTAATCGGTTTAAGTACAGGCGGTTCACATACTGTTGTAATCAAGGACGATGGATATGTATATTCGTGGGGTTTGAATGAAAGCGGACAAATCGGTGATATTTCAAATGAAACAAGACGTACTCCTGTTTTAACCGGTGACAGAGAAGCACGTGTGCTTATGATGCAAAAAATTACTGCGAAGAAAGCAGACGGTTCAGTTGCAAAAGAGTACACCGGAAATGACGTGCCGGTAGAAATTACAATAGAAAACAATGGTTCTTTGGAAATTGACGCCGCAGAAACGATTGAAAAATACCTAAGCGGTTTCAATATGCTAAAGAGCGTTACAGAATCAAAGACAGCTGATTCTACAAAAGATTGAATTTGCAACTTCTGATGATACAGTTGCATTAATTAATCAATTGGGAGTTGTATCAGCAACTAATAAAATAGGTAAAGCTACAATTATATTAAGAAATACTGATACAAATTATATCGGTTCAATAATTGTAAACGTAACAGAAAGTATTGCACTTCCTAAAGTTGACTCAGGTGTAGACTTTGCCGTTGCACTTTCTGCAAGCGGACTTGTATATACTTGGGGTAAAAATTCAATCGGTCAACTTGGTATAGATACTGCAACAACATACAGACCAATTCCACAAGCTTTAGTTGGTATTCCTCAAATGACAACTATTGCGGCAGGTGATGACTTTGTAGTTGCACTTGATGTAGACGGAAATATATGGACATGGGGTAATAACGAAAATGGACAGCTTGGCAGAGGCGACATCGGCGAGGCTTATTCGGCAACCCCTCAAATGCTTAGTGTACAGGCAAATTCACAAGATGTTAAATTTATAAATGTGGCTGCCGGAAAAGATTTTGCATTTGCATTGACAACTTCAGGTAGCGTATATTCTTGGGGTACAAGTAGCAGAGGTCAATTAGGCAACGGTGCTACTTCAAATTCAAATGTACCAAAATCAGTTGTTAAGGGCGCAAGTGCAAGTAGTTCAGCTGTACTTGAAGATGTTATCAAAGTTACTGCCAGTGATAATTTTGCGGCAGTATTGAAGAGAAAACGGCGACATATTTGTATGGGGTGACAACACTGTTGGTCAGCTTGGTAATGTGTCAGACGGAACTCAGAAAAATGTACCTGTACAGGTATGGAACGGTGAATATGTATCCGGAAATGATACATTTATTCATAATGCAGTTGACGTTGCTATTGGCGGTAACAGTGCGGCTGCAATTATACAAGAAAATAAGACAACAAGTGATGAAAGCGGAGCTGTTTCAAATGAACTTGCAAATGTAGTATACACATGGGGTTCAAATAATAGTGGACAACTTGGTGCATCAAAAGAAGACAATTTTGTAAATTCACCTGTAAAGGTTGATTTGGACGATGTACGCAGTGTTGCTGTAGGTAATGAACATATGCTTGCACTTACAAAAGATGATGAAGTGTATGCTTGGGGTTCAAACAGTAACGGACAACTTGGTGTAGGTAATATAACAACAACATCATCTCCGATTCCTGTTGAAGTTAAAAATGGAGAAACTTTGGCACACGAACAATTTGGTGAAGTGTACCTTCTTGGTGCCGGTAAAGATTTTTCAATGGCTGTCAAGTCAAGCGGTAAAGTGTACGCTTGGGGTTCAAATAACAACGGACATATCGGTGATTATTCAAAGGGAAATAAAGTATATCCTACACAAGTAGGTGAAAAGGAATCTAACAGTCTTGTTGTTAAAGAAACAATTCTTGAAAAATATGACGGTACTGTTGATACTACAACTTATAAAAATGTACTTCCGTCAGAATTAAGTATGATTTATAGGAATAGTAGCAGTTATGACGTTTTTAAAAGATAAATGTAAATGAAATCTATTCAAATATATACGGTAACTTTAACTTGTTCGACGCGCAAGGACTAAACCTTATTAAACTTACCGGTGTTGATAAGAGCAATTTCTCATTGCTAAATCCAAAACTATTTACTTTGGATGTTGAAACAGCAGCAGACGGAACTACATATGTTGTTATAACTCCGAACCAAAACCATAAATTCGGAACAACAACACTAACAATTAAAGTAGGTGATTATACAAAGAATGTAATGCTAACACTAAGACCGGAAGGTCAACTTTACGCCCCGATGGTTGCAACAGGTGAGGACTTTACTGTTGCACTAAAAAGGTGACAGTAGTGTATGGACTTGGGGTATAAATAATTACGGTCAACTTGGTGATGGTACATATATAAATAGAGCGTATCCGGTTCAAGTAACATTGTCGATAGACGAAGAAACAGGTGTTCGTGATTATATTTCAGACATAAAGAGAATAGCAGCCGGTGAAAGATTTGTGCTTGCACTAAGAAATGACGGTTTATTGTATGCTTGGGGTGATAATACTTCAGGTCAGCTTGGTGTGGAAAATAAATAACGAAACAACAGAAGACGGTACAGCTATTGAGGATTCAAGATCTCTACCTGTAGAAGTCGATTTGACTGATGGCGTTGATTTCACAGAAATTACAGACATCGCCGCAGGTAAGAACCATACTGTAATTGTTTTAAATAATGACACTGTTTACACATGGGGCGATAATACATACGGACAACTTGGTACAGGTGAAAATGGTTCATATATTCCTAATCAAGTAAAAGGCTTTAACGGCGGTGGATATTTAACAGATATTATTTCAGTAAAAAGCCGGTTCATATCATACAGTTGCGTTAAAACGTGACGGTAGTGTTTGGGCATGGGGTAGAAATGACCGTGGTCAACTTGGTGATATGACAACTGAAGACAGAGAATATCCGATTCAAGTATTCAAGGGTGACAGTTACGGTAACGGTTACTATCTTGAAAACATTTCTCAAATTTCTGCCAAGGCTAACAACACTGCCGTAATTGACAGAAATTCAAGAGTATATGCTTGGGGTGATAATACTTCACAACAATTAGGTGATTATACACTATCAGCAGATTATGCAAGTACACCCACGCAAAGTATATACAACATATCAATATGACCCTAACTATGAACTTACAAATGTAATGGCAATTTCTGTAGGTTTTGAAACATATGCTAAGTATCGACTATGACGGTAACGTAGCAATATGGGGGTAAAGTTATAGATGATAACGGTGCATTTACAGTATACGACAGAGCTAATGGCGTAGTAGCAGGCGAAACTGGAACAGTAACAGGTTTAGCATCACTTGGCGATATTAGTTTGATAGCCACAGGTAAAAACTTTAGTGTTGCTATGAGCAATAGCGGTAATATCGCTGCATGGGGTATCGGTGATTATGGTGAAATCGGTAATTCAGGTTTCTCATCATTCAATTATCCGGTATACACAGGTGAAAAATCTGCAGAAAACTATAGATTTGAAATAGGTCAAATTACAACAAATCAAGGTGACATAAAAGAAGACTATGACGGAAGCAGTGAATTCTTCCTTGCTCCGTCAAAATTACTATTTCACAAAAGAAAAATATGTAGTTAATCCGACAAGAGCTATAAGAACAGTTCATCCGGGATTTAGCTTGACAGAATATGTGGAAGTTCAGAGAACATGACGCATCAAGCGAAGTTACTTTTGTTTCTGATAATGAAAATATAATACAAGTTAACGGAACAGAGTTTGTTCCGTCGGGACAATACGGTTCTACAACAGTTCGTGCCGTAAATACATCCGGTAAAAACTGTATGGACAGGTATAATTGATGTATATGTAGACGGAAGAATTGCCGCACCAAAGGTTTATGCCGGCAAGAATTTTTCTGTTGCACTTCAAGTTTCAGGTAAAGAAATATACGCATGGGGCGAAAATACTCAAAACCAACTTGGCGACAGGACTGATAAGAGCAAAGCTTCTCCTGTAGCCGTTCAATTTGGCGGAGATTCAACAATGCTTGGTATCCGTGATATTTCAGCAAGCGACACACATGTATTAATGGTTACTGAATCAATGGAAGTTATGTCATGGGGCGGTAACGAACATGGTCAGCTTGGCAGTATGAACAAAGAAAACAGAAGTAAAAGCATATTATGTATATGAGGATGAGTACGAATCAATTCTTTCAGACGTAATATCAGTAGCTGCCGGTGATACACTCTCTTGCACTTACAAAAGACGGTTATGTATACGCATGGGGCGGTAACGAACACGGTCAGCTTGGTATCGGCTATGCCGGTGAAGATGTTATTTATCCGACAAGAGTTTTAAAGGGTGACAGTGCATCTGATCGTGAATATTTGAGCAACATTATTGCAATCGAGGCAGGAAACGCATATTCTCTTGCATTAAGAAATGACGGTACAGTCTTTGCATGGGGCGAAGTATCAAACGGTAAACTTGGCACAGTTATATCATCAGATGTTTATACTCCTGCACAAGTATGGAAAGGTGAATCAGATACTGACACATGGTATTTGGAAAATGTAATCAAGATTTCAGCCGGTAGTGAACACTCAGCTGTTATAAACAACAGAAATGAAGTTTATACATGGGGTAAAAATACTAACGGTCAACTCGGAAACGGAACAACAAATAATTCAACAACACCGGTTCGTGTAAGAAATCAATGGATGGACGGCAGCGATCAACTTGCTATCGAAATTTCAGCCGGTGGCGAACATACTGTTGTTGTAACAAAATCAGGTACAGTATACGCATGGGGACTTGACGCAGAAGGTCAAGTTGGTTTGGGTGCGTTGGTTTCAGGCGCAGACAAACAAACAAGCTATCTTGTACCACAGCAAATTGCATCAGGTGATTCAACAAGTACAGATGATTTATATTTCCGTGACGCGTTAACTGTTTCAGCAGGTAATGCAATATGTTACACTATTGAAGAAAGACGGTAGTGTATGGTCATGGGGACGTAATGAAGAAGGTCAACTTGGTGACTTTTACAAATGCTCAGCATAATGCGGCAGTACAAACAGGTGAAAAACTTGTAAAGACACTTTCTGTTACTGAAGGTACTATCCTTGACAGTGAAGGTAACGAATATGCTCAAGTTACAGAAGATACACTTTTATACATTCCTTGACTATGACAAAACATTAAAAAATAACATCAGTAAATGAAAAAATTTGAAGGTTGATTTAACCTTATCCTTGACGATGAAGGTGTACTTACACCTATGCCTGCAACAAATTACGATTTCAGAACAATGGATTCGGGAATTGCAACAGTTGTAGAAGAAACTGACGGATGGCGTATTATACCGAACGAAAATAATCGTTACGGTGAAGTTTCGATGCTTGTTGAACAAAAGTCATTCTCAGAATATTCAGGTATATTCAAACTTGGCGTAAAGCAAACAGAAAAATTAATTATACCTATGGTATCAGCCGGTACAGACCACATTCTTACTCTAAAATCAGACGGTACAGTTTGGGCATGGGGTAAAAACGATAAAGGTCAGCTTGGTAACGGCGATACAAACGACACAGAATACCCGGCAAAAGTTTCATTCCCTCATAACAGTGATGGCAGTGAAGTTAAGTTTATGGCAGTTGCAGCCGGAAATAAATTCTCAGTTGCACTTTCAACAACAGGGGAAGTATATACATGGGGTTGGAATGAATACGGTCAGTTGGGTGACGGTAATTGGAATGAATATCATGAAGAAATTATTTCAACTGAAGATGTATGGGGTAATTGTTGTTGGCCGACAGATACACCGCTTGACTCACAGCGTTACAGAGATCATAAACATATAAAATATAAGAGAGTTCAAGACAATAACAATGTATTGTCACCGCAGAAGATTAACCTTAAAAGATATAGTAGCAATTTCAGCTGCAACAGGTGTGAACTCCAATCTTGACAAAGATGATGAAAAGCTTGATTTGTTAAATGATAATACAAGCGGCGGACATACTCTTGCATTGGACAAGAACGGCAATGTATGGGCATGGGGTCTAAATAATAAGGGACAAATCGGTACAAATACAGATGTTAAGTTTGAACAAATTCAACTTGGTTTTACAACAAACGGATATACAAATGATGAAGGAGTTGTAGAAGGCGACTCTGAATGGCATAAAGAGTATGATGCAGAAACATGCTATACATACATTCCTTCACAGGAAAATCTTTATATAACAGAACCTACAAAGGTAGTAGGTCTTGAAGGTATAGGCTACTTGAATTCAATTTCAGAGATTTCAGCAGGCGGTAACTCATCTATCGCTGTAAGAAAACGACGGATACGCATATGCTTGGGGTAATAATGATAACGGTCAACTTGGTGACGGTCTATCAGATAACGCATCAATGCCAATGCAATTATTAAGTGGTGCAAAGAATCCTTTATGTAACATATTTCAGAGATGCACTTTATGTTGATATGGCAACAGATCATGCTGTAATTACAACAAGAGATGGCGAAGTATATTCTTGGGGAGCAAACAGAAACGGTCAACTTGGTAACGGTGCAACATCTGTTAAGGAAACTTCTCCGGTACAAGTTGTATCTGCTAACGGAAACTTAGATAATATAGTTTACGTATCAGCGGCAGGAAGTCACAGCTATGCTGTCAACGGTAACGGTGATGTATACACATGGGGTACAAATGCAAACGGTCAGCTTGGTAATGAAACTACAGGCGGATACTATTCAGTTGCTACTCGTGTAGTTGCAGGTGAAACAGCTACGTTGGACGGAACAACTGAACTTACAAATATTACAAGAGTATATGCCGGTGAAAGAGATGCAATGGCATTGCGTTATGATGGTAGTGTATACGGTTGGGGATATTATGGAGTAGGACAATTCTCTAATAATATTGTTCACCCAATATTTATGGGTGAAAAGCCCGGCAAAAATATTTGCATTCCAACATGGCGTTAAACAGAAGGTACAGATGTAGTTGAATATGATAATATTCCAAACTACATTTATATCAATAATGACGGCACACTTGAAGTTACTCTTCAAGGTGATAACGGTATGATTGATAAAGAATACCTTGGATTTAACTTATTGAGTGACGTTAATCCACATCCTACAACAGATTTTGACAACCTTACATTCAGCACATCAAATGAAGATATAGCTAAGGTTGAAAAAAGATGTTGCATCTAATGTTGTAAGAGTAACTGCAAATCATGCAAGACGTTACGGTGAGGCAGTTATCAGTGCAAGAAATGATGTAACAGGTTACTATGGTATGTTTACTGTATTGGTAAAACCAAATGACGGAATAACAGTTCCGGTTGTTGCCGCAACAAACAGTGGCGTATATGCACTAAAAGGCAGACGGTACTGTTTGGACATGGGGTAATACGTATGATGGAAGTACATCATCAACGGTAAACAGAACATCACCTGTAAGAGTAGTTAAGAATGTAGGCAAAGACTCAACAACATATCTTGAAAATATTAAACACATTGCGGCAGGTCCGACTCATATGCTTGCAGTTGATACAGACGGTCAAGTTTGGGCTTTGGGTAACAATGCAAACGGTAAGCTTGGTATAGGCGGTACATCTACTGCATACACACCAACACTTGTAAAAACAAGTTCAACAGAAATACTTTCAGGTGTAGAAAGAGTTGCAGCCGGTGCAAGAAACTCAGCAGCTTTGGCACAAGACGGTGTTGTATATGTATGGGGTGATAACACATACGGTCAGAGAGGTATCGAGGCTAAAATTCAAAATACAGTCAATATGCTTCATTCACAGTAAAGGGAGCAAGTGCCGGAGATAACGCAGACGGTGCGCTTAATGACTTTATTGATATTACAATCGGCGATACATTCATTTCAGCATTGAGAAGAGATGGTAATGTATTCAGTTGGGGTAGCGGTAGCTATGGTCAAATCGGTAAGGGATTCTTTACAGAGGCTCTTGCACCTACACAAGCTGTAAATGGCGAAAGTGCAAGTAGCACTGCATATTTGAGAAATATCGTTAAGATTTCTGCAGGAGCATATCACAATATTGCATTGTCAGATGACAGCAGTGTATATGCTTGGGGTAGAAATGCAAACGGTCAACTTGGTAATAATACAATAACTACAAATGATTCAATAGATAATGCCAACAATTATAATGCAAATTCTCCAAAGAGAGTTTTAATCAGCTATGACGGCGAGAATATGCAAAATCTTGACGGAATAGTTAATGTTAATGCCGGAGTAAATTCATCAATGGCAGTTGGCAGAGATGGTTACTTGTATTCATGGGGCAGTGGTGCAAATAATACAACAGGTGTAGGTTCAACAGCAAATTCACTTACTGCTAAGTATACAAAACGAGGTGAAAGTTTCTATAGTGATGATGCAACCGACAGAATCGGTTGGATTACTTCCGCAACAATCGGTGATATGGGTACATCTGTAGTCAGATACGACGGTAGTGTATATTCATGGGGGTAAAAACTCTACATATAATGTAGGTGATTTTTCATCAGTTGAAAGAACTGAACCTGTACAGACAGGTCTTCGTGAAGACAGACGTGAAGCCATCGGTGTAGCAACATTGTATACAGATGGTGTGGCAACAGAAGTTTATAATGATGATGTCAATGCCGCTAATTATAACCCATTACCACAAAAGATTACTCTATCAAAGAATCAATATCTTGAAAATCAACAAGTCTGATATATATGACTATCATATGGTAGGCTTTAACTTGATTTATAACAACAACGACAGACATAGTACAGCTGCTGCAAGCATATAATACTGACGTTGATGAACAGACAGTTCTTGATAGAATAACAGCAACGTCAATAGATACATCTATAGTTTCAGCTGAGGACAATAATAATATAATAACAATTCGTCCGAACAGCGAACATAGATATACAAATACATTTATTACATTATATAATATATCTACAAACTTTGTAGGTGTGCTTGAAGTGTCAGTAAAAGAAGTTGATACAGAAGTAACTCCGATGATTGTTTCAGGCGATCACCATACTCTTGCACTTATGAGTGACGGAACAGTATGGGCATGGGGTAATAATACATATGGTCAACTTGGAAATGGCATAAGAAGTAATGATACACATAATAGTTATCCGGCTGACGGTGACGAAAAAGAAAATGATTTCTTATATCCTGTAAAAAGTAAACATTCCAAGCGATGTTAAGATTAAATCAATAGCCGCAGGTAAACGTCACTCGTTGGCACTTACAGAAAACGGTGAAGTATACATTTGGGGTTATACAGAAGTTAATAATATCGTTTGGGGAGATTACTTCCAGAATAATATCGTAACAAGAACAGGTTATCATAAGAGTAGTTATGAAACTGTTGTCGGTACTGCAAACCAGGAAAGAAGATATGGTATTGTAACTCCTAAACTTGTTAAGCTTGACAGCGATAATACTCAAAAATCTTACAGATGTAATATCAATAGCTGCCGGCGATGATGTTTCATATGCAGTTAAGGCAGACGGAACAGTTTGGGCATGGGGACACAATGGTACATCGGGTAAACTTGGTATTAATAAGTATGATTCAATGTATTCTGTAACTAAAACAATAGCAACAAGTAGATATGTAGATTTCACTATTCCGGGACACTGGGAATATGATGAATATGTGCCGTCAACTACACATAGAGAACAGGCATACAACTGGACATCTCTTGATTATCCATGGTATCTATGGGCAGAGTATGGTACAGAAAACGCAGTACAAGTAGTAGGTCCTTATGCAGGGGGGATATTTACATAATGCAGTATCTGTAAGAACTGCCGGTGACAGTGTATACGTTATTAAAGCAGACGGAACAGTCTGGGCATGGGGCAGCAATATGTACGGTGTTCTTGCCAATGAAACAAATGTAAACAACGATACACGCAGAGGTTACCCACTTCAAGTTTATAAGGGTGACGGATATTCTGCAGACAAGTATTTAAAGAATATCGTAGATATACAAGTAGGTGCGAATAATAAAGAAAGAAACAAAAGAGCTATAGGAACACAAATAAATCTTGATGAAACTACAGTTATAGCACTTGCAAGAAATATCACAGTTGATGATACAACAAAGGATACAAAACAATACAATAATCAAGGTTATGTATATGTTTGGGGTAAGGTAGTATCAGATAATGCAACTGTAAACAGTGTATCTGCACCAACAAGAGAAACAACTCTTGAAAACGTAACAGCTGTATCAGCCGGTGGAAATACTGTAATGGCACTTTCACTTGATCCTGATACATACAAGCATAGTACATATGCTTGGGGCAATAACACATTCGGTCAACTTGGTAACAATACAACAGATAGTACAAGTACACCGTCAGAGGTACTAAAAGGAGAAAATGTATACTCTGATAATGATTATATTGAAGATACGATTCAAATAACGAATGGTGCTTATTTCAGTGCGGCCATGTTACATAACGGAACAATCTGGGCATGGGGTTCAAACAGAAACGGTCAGTTTGGTAATAACTACAGAGTTAACAGTTTGATACCTGTACAGTCAGGTGACAGAGCGGCTGATATATTAACAGCAGCTGACAATGACGGTGACAGTATTCCTTTGGTTGTAACAATTACTGAAGGTGAAACACTTGATTTAGGAAGAATTAAATATGAACATATTCCTGGATTTGAATTTGCACATTACGCATACAGTGATGTTATAAATGCAAATGACGGAGTGACATACAACACATCTAACAGCGATGTGGCAACTGTTAACTCAAACGGTGTTGTAAGTGCAAATACAAACGGAATATACGGTCAGACAACAATTAGTTTTGAAAAAGAAATCAGTCCTGTAAACGACGGAGTTTACACAGGACTTCTTGACGAACCTATTTTATACAAAGGTCAACTTATTGTTAAGGTAATTAAGTCGGGCGATGATAAAGTTGCAATTCCTATGACAAAATCAGGCAGCAGCTTTACAGTTGCACTTATGGATAACGGAACAGTATGGACATGGGGTTCAGGTAATCTTGGTGACGGTACGTCAAGTGCATCATACTATCCGGTACAAGTAGTAACGAGCGTCAGCTCAACAGGCGAAAAAGAACATATCTTGATAATATAGTAAGTATTGCAGCAGGTAACACTCATGCTTTGGCACTTGATGCAAACGGAAGAGTATGGACATGGGGTTCAAACAGTAGCGGTCAGCTTGGAAGAAGTGGCTCAACAAATGTTGCGGCAGAAGTATCAATCGCAGGTGATACAGATGACAGCGCTAACATTATTGCAATCGCAGCTGGAAAAAGAACATTCTTTGGCATTGACATCAGACGGCAGAGTATTCGCTTGGGGATTGAATAACTATGGTCAGATCGGTCATGGAACATCAGGTACTCACAGTGTTTATAACTATACCGGAGATGTAGCAAAATATGAAACTCCTGTAATCGTTATGGATTTGAATAACGGTAAAGAAACACAAATTCATTCTATCGTATCAATCGCAGCCGGTGGTGACAGTTCAATACTTGTTCGTGGTGACGGTACTGTATTCACATTCGGTAGAGCTGATGTAGGTCAGCTTGGCTATGGAGAAAATCTAACAGTAAACGACGGTGAAAAAAAAGATAATATATCAGATTCAAAAGGTTAACAGTACATATCATAAGACTGTTCCTTCACAAGTAGTGAACAGAAATGATGATGATATTACACTTGCAGGCGGAATTACAAATACATATATGCAAAATGTAACAGAAGCGGATATGGGTAGTGAACACGCAGTGCTGCTTGTCGATAACGGATTTGTATACAGTACAGGTCTTGGAACAAGCGGTCAGCTTGGAAACGGCGCGTCTGATTCATCAGACGGTTATGTAAGAGTAGTAGATTCAGAAGGCAATTATTTTGAAAATGCTATAAATGTTTCAGCCGGATATAATCAATCAGCCGCAGTTACAAAAAGGCGGAAATCTATATATGTGGGGTAACAACGCATCAAAACAACTTGGCGATGATTCAGCAACAAGCAAATCATCAGCAACTCGTGTGTCAAATGGTCATAATATACATGAAACAGGTGACTACCTAAGCAATGTAACAACTGTATCAGTTGGCAATACTGTAACAACTGCTATTAAATCAGACGGTACAGTATGGACATTCGGTACTAATGTATCAGGTTCATTGGGTGACTTTGTAAACTATGATTATACAGGTGCACATATGGTAGGACCGGTAGATTATTATGCACTTAACTTTGATAACATTGAAGGCGGACATATCAGAATAGCAGAAAATTCAACATATACAATAGACGATATTAATCTAAAGTATGTTGCAGGCTTTAACTTGCATGATGACAGTGATTTCAGAGATGCAAGCGGAGATTATTCATTTGAATCATCAGATCCAAGAATTGCAACTGTTGATTCAAACGGAACAATAACCCCTGTCGGTAACGGCAATTACGGCAAGGTGACAATTACTGTAACAGATAATAACACAGGTTACAGAGGTCTTATTATTGCAGATGTTTATAACGTAAGTGACAGATATACAAAGATTGCAGTTCCTATGATTGCATCAGGATTAGATTTTACAGTTGCACTTTAAATCAGACGGTAGCGTATGGACTTGGGGGTAATAACTCATCAGGACAGTTGGGTATAGGTTATACAACTCTTGACGCAGACGGTAAAGTTGAAAAACTTTCAACTGCTTCAAATTCTATGAGCAGAATTTCATCTTGGGCAGAACCGCTACAAGTTGCAGATACAAACGGCTTAGGAACATTAAGTAATATTATTTCTATTGCAGCCGGCGATAACTTTGCAATGGCATTGTCAGCAGATGGTGCAGTATACACATGGGGTAACGGTAGCAACGGTAGACTTGGTGATAATAATACATCAAGCCATAATGCTTATTATCCTCAGCAAGTTGTAAGAGGTGTAGCAGATATTTACACATCAGAAAGTACAACAACAGGTGACGGTGAAGACAGCTCAGAAGAAACACCTTCAAAAGAATATTTGTCAGGTATCGTAGAAATCAGTGCGGGCAAAGACTATGCTCTTGCACTTGATAAGAATGGTCATGTTCTTGCATGGGGTACAAATACAAACAGCAAACTTGGTCTAAACTACAGATCAGTTACAGATAATATGGGTGTACCTTCATATGTTGTAGCAGGTGCTATGGCAAGTGATGATCCGTTTGTTCTAAATGCAGACAGAACAAATTCTACAAGAAATACACAATCTACAAATCGTTTGAGCAATATCGTATCTATTGATGCCGGTGATAATCACGTAGTAGCAATAGCTGATAACGGCAGTGTATATGCTTGGGGTGATGATTCGGAAGGTCAACTTGGTATTGAACCGAATACATCAAAAGAGATTTAGCAATTACGACGGTAAAGCATATGCTTATGCACCTATAAAGGTACAACGCGGTGACAGAGATATGGTATCGGCATATGATGATGAATTTATGTATGACGCTGTTCAAGTATCAGCTGGTAAGGCTCATACTCTAATCCGTTCAAAAGATTATAACACATATGCAACAGGTGATAACAGTAACGGTCAGCTTGGTATAGACAGCGGCGATGTTACATCACCTAAGTATGTTGACGTAGATGGCAATAGCATTTATAACATTTCAGCCGGTGGTAACAGCAGTGCGTTTATTGGCGGAACAGATGTAAATGACAATTTGATTTATACAGCTGGTAATAACGGCAGTGGTCAGTTGGGTATAGACAGTGTGATAAATAAATCTACTCCTACAAGAGTTCATGATTCAGTAAGATCAGATGTTGGTGATTTACTATTATTTGACGACGCATTTGTTGCAGATTACGGTTCACAACACTTGACAATTATGAAACAAGACGGTAGCGTTTACACAACAGGTGCAAACGGTTACGGTCAACTTGGCGATAACACAACAATTAAGTCATACATTCCTGTTCATGTCAGCAAGGAAGAAGTAGATACCCTTGAACTTCAAAATGTAGAAATCAAAGAAAATTCAGATAACAGTGTTGATGAATCATATGTAACACCTGATTATCTTGAAATTACAGAAGATCAATATGTTGATTTCAACAGAGATCAAATTATGAATAAGATAATGGTCGGCTTTAACTTGTACGAAGACGATATTCTTACACCGATTGACGATAAGAGTCAGATTGAATTTACATCTTCAGATACTTCAATCGGCAACTTTGCAAGCGGAAGTGATGAACTTCATACTACATCACCGACAAAGGCAGGACCTACAATCGTAACTATTGAAAATAAGGCTAATGGATATAAAGCATTTGTAACTGTAACTGTTAAGGGTGACACAGTATGGCCTTCAGGTTCAAAAGTAGCAGTAGGCAAGAACTTCTCTATTGCTCTAAAGGAAAATGGAACTTTGTGGACATGGGGTGACAATTCTCACGGTCAACTTGGTGATGGTACATTATTGAGTAAAGAAGTATCCTGTACAAGTTCTTGATGAAGATGGAAATCCGATTAAGGACATAGTAAGATTGACAAGCAGGTGACGACTATGTATTTGCCGTAGATAAAAACGGTAAGATATATACATGGGGTGTATCAATTTCCGGCGGATCGGATATGACATCACCGGTAGAAGTAGAAAATACAATCGGCGATGAAATCGAAGATATAGTATCAGGTTCAAATTATGTACTTGTACTTACAACTCACGGCGATGTATTCTCTTATGGTGTTGATAACTCACAAGGTCAACTTGGCAATGATGTTATAGCTCCTTCTACTGCATCATTTACTAAGATCAGTGCGCTTAAAGATATTAAATCAATAGCCGCAGGCGATAGCCATAACATTGCAGTAGATACAAACGGAAAAGTATGGACATGGGGTGCGAACTTGCATAAACAGCTTGGTAGAACTGTATCTTCCGGTGGCGGTTCGGGAAGTAGCGGCGGAACATCGGGCGATGATTCAAGCGACGCCGATGCCGATGGCGACGACGCGGATACTGCCCTACAAGCAACAACTGCAAGTGCAGATTATGACGCGACTCCGGCAGTTGTAGAAGGTTTGTCAAATGTAAAATATGTTGCTGCAGGCAGTGCACACAGTGTAGCTGTAGCAGAAGAAACACTTGCAGACGGAACAACTGTTACAAAGGTATATGCTTGGGGTTACAACTCAAAGGGTCAACTTGGTATAGATGATAAGACTGTAACAGAATCAGTAACACCTATGCTTGTTGTTGCCGGTGAGGCGGCAGGTAAGGATTCAACTGTCGATACAGACGGAACTGAATACTTGTCAAATATCCTTGGAGTAACAGCAGGTGGAAACCAAACACTTGTTATAACAAATAATTATGAAGTATATACATGGGGCGGAGATGAAAAGGGTCAACTTGGCGTTGATTCAAAGATAGACAGATTTGCTCCTGTAAAGGTATGGAAGGGCGATACATTTAATCAAGACGAAGATCCATACCTAAAGAACGTAATCGGTGCGGCAATGGGTGCAAACCATACCGTAATAATCAGAGATGACGGTTATGTATGGGCATGGGGTGATAATACTTCAGGTCAACTTGGTACAGTAACTGTCGATTTGGCAAAGACACCGGTACAAGTAGGTAATACAAATTCAAATACATTGTCATTCCAAAAAGGCAATAGTATATACTGATGAAAATTCAACAGGTGATACAATATCACCATTACCGTCAAGCGTTGTAATAGATAAGACGGGTAAAATTGAAATTGATATGTCTGAAATATATGAACAGTATATGATTGGTTTCAATTTGTTCAATAAAGCGGATAAGCAAAAGATTGCGTCAGAAGATATTGTAAACATTCAATACAGCTCGTCAATTCCAAATATCGCTACAGTTTCTGCAAACGGAAATACTGCAACTGTAATGCCGACAGGTAACACATTCGGTACAACAATAATTACGTTCAGAAACAGCAGAAATGGATATGTCGGAACAATCAATGTTACTGTCAAGGGCGATAAGATGGAAAGCATCGTTGCATCATCGCTTACAGCAGGTACAAACTTCCATGCGGCTCTAAAGGCAGACGGAACAGTTTGGACATGGGGCGATAATACATACGGACAACTTGGTGACGGTACTAAGATAACAAGAGGCTATCAATTCAGGTTAAATTCAAAAACGGAAGAGAAGACAGTGCAAGTACATTTAGCGGCAATAATGCGGCTACTGCTATTGCAGCAGGAAATAATCACTTGCTAATACTTGCTAACGGTGTCGTATATGCAGTCGGCGATAATAGTAAGGGTCAACTTGGTAACGGTACGACAGGAACTACTGAAAGCATAGTTGTACCTGTAATGATTGATGAAACAACTACACTTACAGGCGTAAAGAACATTGCCGCAGGTGATGATTTCTCAATGGCACTACTTGAAGACGGCAGTGTATATGCTTGGGGTAGCAATAAATCGGGACAACTTGGTGACGGTACTACAACTGATAGTGCATATGCAGTTAAGGTTTTAGCCGGCAGAAGTGGTACAAACGCATATGATCCTGCTAATAATGATTATTACTTGAATGATATAGTTTCAATTTCAGCCGGTCAAGCATTTGCAATGGCATTGAAAAATGACGGAACAGTTTATACATGGGGTGACAATAGCAAGGGACAACTTGGTGACGGTACTCGTGTAAATAAACCGACTCAATTCAAGTTCTTCGTGGCGAAAGTCCGGAAGAAGAAACAAATGTAGCTCCGGCAGGCAGTGATTACTTAATTAATATAGTAATGATTTCAGCCGGTGCAAATCATGCTTTAGCGCTTACAAAGACTGGCTATGTCTGGGCATGGGGTGATAACACATACGGTCAGAACGGTGACTGGACAACAGATAATAACGAAAGACATTATCTTCCTCTACAAGTAAGAGATATTTCAAAAGGCAGATCAAAGCACAGGTAATACAACAGGCAGATTAAAGAATATAACTGCAATTTCTGCAAAGAATAATCAATCATTTGCAATTAATGAAGAAGGTTATTTGTACGGTTGGGGTTATAACGGTCAAAAACAACTTGGTATTAATAATTCATCAAATCAGACATTGCCTCAAAAGGTACTAAAAGGGTCAGACTAATAATGATGAAAGCTATATCAAGTTCGTAAGTAACGTAGCGGCAGGTACAAATAATACTGTTGCAGAACTTGATGACGGTTATGTATACACATGGAGCAGAAACACAGAATGGCAGTTAGGTAAATTTGACGGTACATCATCAACTTATGATGTAAGCACACCTGCTTATACAGGTGAACGCGCAGAAGATTTGATTGAATTCTTTGACGCTGAAGGAAATAAGATAAATTACCTAACAACGATAGAAACAGGTGCAACAATCGAGATTGATTCATATAAACATCATCATATGTACGGTTTCAATCTTGAAAATGATGATACACATGAACCGCTTGACGGAACATTTACATATCATTCAAACAATGAAAATGTTGCAACTGTTGTAAACGGTGTAATTACAGCCGGTACACACACAGGTACAGCTATAATTACAATTACACATGATTCAGGTATAACATCTGAAATCAGTGTAACAGTAACACAAGCCGGAAGAACAGCCACACCTATGGTTGCCGGTGGCAGTGAGTTTGCGGTTGCATTGTTGGATAACGGTGAAGTTTGGACATGGGGTTCAAACGAAAAGGGACAACTTGGCAACGGACTTACAGAAAATACAACATATCCTGTACAAGTTTCACTTCCTGAAGGAGTGAAAGCTAAGTATGTAGCGGCAGGTATTAATACAGCATATGCTGTAACAACTGACAGTTATGTATACGCATGGGGTAATAACGAAAACGGAATGATTGGTAACGGTACTTCTGATAAAGACGAAGTAAACCGCACACCTGTAAGAGTTCAAGAAAAAACATCTACAGGTGTACTTGTAGACCTTTCAAATATCGCAAGAATAGCAGTCGGTGAAAATCATGTATTGGCACTTTCAAATGACGGTTATGTATACGCATGGGGTAACAACTCAAACGGACAACTTGGTAACGGCGATACATCATCAACAAATGAAAAGTTCCATGACAATGATACAACTGATGGAATTTATGCGGCTCAAAAGGTATACAGAGGTGAAAGTGCCGCAACAAATGACGATTGGTATATCCAAGATGTTATTGATATTGCCGCAGGTAAATCATTCAGCGTTGCTCTAAAGGCAGACGGAACAGTTTGGACATGGGGTCTAAATACAAGCTATCAACTTGGTATTGGCGATACAATGACAAGACCTGTTCCGACTCAGGTATTGGCAGGCGCGTCATCAACAACAGAAAAAAATACATAAAGAATATAACAGCTGTTGCGGCAGGTGAAGGTCACGTCCTTGTTGCTACAACAGACGGAACAATGTATTCATGGGGTTATAATAACTGGGGACAACTTGGTAATAATACAACAACAACTGCTACAAAACCTGTAAAGGTTTCTAATATCACAAATGTAGCGGCAATTTCAGCTAATTATTATAACAGTATGGCTATGACTTCTGACGGAAGTGTATATACATGGGGTTGGAATGAATATGGTCAAATCGGTGATGGCTCGTATAGATATGATACATTCTATTTACATCATCATGATTCATATAGTCATGACCATTGGAATGATCCGACATATATGAATAAGACTGTTCCTACACAAGTTGTAAAGGGCGTAACAGGTTCAGATACTGCTTATATCAGTAATGTTTGGAACATTTCAGCCGGCAGAATAAATATGTATGTAATTCATGAAGATGGATATGTATATGCTTGGGGTTCAAACTCAAAGGGTCAGACAGGTGACGATACAAATACTAAAGACGGTAATTATTTAACGCTTCATAACGGTACTCGCTTGGATTATCATGCAATGGATAATACAGCTACTCAAGTCGGTGACTTTGAAACAAAGACGCTTGTTGTAAATAACTATGATGTAGTTACAACAATGGGTAGAGATGAAACAATCCAATTAAATACATCAGATTTCGAGAGAAATTACAGAAGTGGATTTAACGTAAAATATCATAATGCAGATCAAAGCGGTGCTTTGACAGCAGGAGAAAACTTAACCTTTACTTCACTTGACGAATCAATCGCAGTGGTAAGCAGTACAGGTTTAATAAGCGTACCTTCAGAATTTAAACTTGGTGAAACAACAATCAGAATTGCAACAGACGACGGATTTGTCGGAACATTGGTTGTAAGAGTTAAACGTAGTGCAGAACACTGTTGCAGTTCCTATGGTTGCATCAGGAAATAACTTTACAATGGCATTGCGTGAAGATGGAACAGTTTGGACATGGGGTCTAAATAGTTCAGGTCAACTTGGTGACGGTACAAAGGTAACTCGTTCATATCCTGTAAGAGTTAAGAACACAGACGGAACAGGTTTGCTTGAAAACATTGTTTATATAGCAGCCGGAGGTTCGTCAGCAGTAGCTATTGATAAAGACGGCAGAGTTTACGGTTGGGGTAGCGGAACATCTAACGGACTTGGTTCTAAGCAAGAATCTCTACTTCCATCACCTGTTGTTACAAGCTATGAAGAAACTGTTACTGAAACAGACGACGGTGAAGGCAATGTAGTAAAAAAAACAACTGTAACAAAGACAGAACTTGTCGGAGCAGTTGCAGCCGCAGGCAGCGCAACCCATATGTTGGTTCTAATGGGCAACGGACAAGTCTATGCTTGGGGTGCAAACTCATACGGACAAGTCGGTATAAATACAACCGATAATGTATATGTTGCTACACTTGTACAGAAGTCTAACGGTATAGAACCTATAGAAGACATGCGGTTAAGGTTTCTGCAATTTCAAATACAAGTCTTATCCTTACAAAGAGACGGACAAGTTTATGCTTGGGGTCAAAATGTAACAGGAACAACTGCTGTTGGAAATGCTACAGTTAATTTAGGTGGATACCTTGGTACAGGTTATTCTATAAGACACAGATTTACAAGCAGAAATAGCTTTAATCCTACTAATACATATGAAAATCGTCTAAGACCGACAAAAGGTACTTACAGTAGACACATTGCAAACAGCAGATTATGCAAATAAATACTTTAACGGTGCTATGGATATTGCGGCAGGTACATATCATTCAGTTGCAATTAACGATAATTATGTATATACATGGGGTTATAATGGAAACAGTCAGCTTGGCGACGGTACTACAACAGATTTACGCCATCCTGAAAAGGTAACTGCATTTGCAGAAAATCAAGTATCACATATTTACGCTTTAGGCAGTGGAAGTGCCGCAATGACATCAGACGGTCACGTATACACATGGGGCTCAGCCGCAAAATCTAATACTACACCTGCACTTGTAAACAAGGGTGAGGCAGACAGTAATGAAGATGTGATTGATAATGTTTGGTACGTATCAACAGGTTTGAGTCACTTAACAGCATTCAGAGCAAACAGTGATGCAACTAAGGCATATATCTATGCTCGGGATAGCAACAACTATGGTCAACTTGGCGATTCATCATTTGTTAATGCAACAGAACCACGTCAAGTAGGTGACAGAGAAGCACGTGTTATTGAAATTAATAATGCGGTAGTTTCTGAAGATACTGTTGGTTATGGTACACCGGGCAAGACATACACAGGTGTAATTCCTTCGCTTGTAAGAGTAACAGAGGAACAAATTCTAACAATAGATCCGTCAGAAATCAACGAGAGATATTACGAAGGCTTTAATTTCTTCGCAGAGAATACTCTTGATAATACTGATTATTCGGGTAATTATAAGTTCTACTCATCAGACGAAACTGTTGCAACAGTAGCAGAGGAAAAAACGGTAAGTGGGTAGTTACACCTATAATAGATACAGAATATCACAAAAGGCGGACAGACAACAATTACTGTTGTCAATACTGCAACAGGTGCAACAGGTGCATTTATACTTGGTGTATACGGCGGTAAGTTGACGCCAAACTCAACATCAAGAGATGGTAGCGGATATACAAAAGAAACTGCATCACCGCTTGTTTCAACAAACCTATATCATTCTGTAGCATTGAAGTATGACGGTACAGTCTATGCTTGGGGTAGAAATGACTACGGACAGGTTTCAACAAAAGACGGTGAAAACAGCATTATGAATACACCTGTACAGATTTACAGTGTTGAATATGATGCTGAAGGAAATGCACAGTATACTCTACTTGAAAACATAATTGACGTTGCAGCCGGCGGATACCACAGCTTGGCAGTTGACTCAGACGGTCATGTATGGTCATGGGGTCTAAATGATAAGGGTCAGCTTGGATACGGCACAACTGAAAATTCAGGTGCGGCACAAATGGTTATGATAGGCGATAATCAGCCTATGGAAAATATCGTAGCTGTTGCCGCAGGTAATAAGCACAGTCTTGCATTAACAGCAGACGGTCATGTATACGCATGGGGAGATAATACATATGATCAACTTGGTGCATCATCAACTGTAGACGGTGACTTTGACAAATATCCTGTACACGTTACACAAGGTACATCGGCAAGTGGAACATACACTGACGAAAATGGCGTTGTAACAACAGATGAACATTTGAGTAACATTATTCAAATTTCAGCCGGAGATAACTATTCAGCGGCACTAAAGGCTGACGGAACAGTTTATGTATGGGGTATTAACAACTATACTGTAGGCGGTAAGCAAAGCTCAAGCAAGGGTACAAATGATACAAGAATGGCACCGTATCAAATAATCAGCGGTGACTATGACGGTTCAAATATTAAGACAGATTCAAGATTTGATTCAACATATATCCAGACTGTTGCAAAAATTTCTGCCGGTTCAAATCACTTGATGATGCTTACAAACAAATACTATGGTGAAACAGATGTATTTGCAATCGGTCTAAACGGAAATTATCAACTTGGTGATGAAACAACTACGACAAGAGATTATCCGGTATTGTCAGTAAGACCGAATGATCTTGCAGACAGTAGCAGAACTGTTAATAATATAATCAGCATTGCTGCCGGACAGGCTCATTCACTTGTATTAGGTGAAAGCACTGCGGAAGATAACTTTAAGTATAGCGTATGGGCGTGGGGTAGTAACTCGAATGGTCAAATCGGTATGAATACAAATACTGCAAACTATCCGAAACCTCAACATGTAAGAAGTCAGTACCTTGAAGATGAAGAAAATGCGGTAAGTCCATACATTGAAAGTGTATTTGCTATAGCAGCGGGTGCAAACTCAACAGCTATCGATCTTGAAGGTTACGTTTATATGTGGGGTATTAATAATTACTCACAGATTGGTGACTTTACAACTGAAACAAGACTTTTACCCATATCAAGTAGGTGAACTTCCTTATAAGTCAATCATCTTTAAAGACGTTTACGTTGTAAACAGAAATACAGGTGTTGTCGAAGAGTATTATGCGACATTACCTAAAGCATATCAATATGCGTAAAGACCAACTATTGTATATTGATGTAAACCAAATGTATAACAGATACTTCAAAGGATTTACATTGCTATCAGATACAGAAGAATATCCGGTTGACAGATTTGATCCAAACGATAATACATCATGGGTTGATCCGTATGACCAAAACGGTGATTTGAAACCGATAAGAGATGGTGAAGACCATATCAAGTTTACAACTTCTGATGAAACTGTTGCAATTATCAATGAAGATGAAGATCCTGTTTCAACAATGCTTGAAGAAAAAAAGTATTTAATGCAGACGGAATTACACGCAGATATATTGTAGTTAAGCCAATCGAAGAAACAGAAAATTCGGTTCAACAGTTATCAGCGCGCATAACGAAGACCCATATGTAAATACAGGAAACGAAGATATAGATGATCACCATGCTTACGCAGGTTATACAGGTGCTGTTAATATCAGTATTATCCCTGGTGAAGAAATTCCTCCTATGGTAGTTTCAAAGGGTGACCATGCAATAGCAATCAATATCTACGGTGAAGTATGGACATGGGGACGCAATGATAAAGGTCAGCTTGGTGACGGTACAACAGTTGACCGTTCATATCCTGTTCAGGTTATGATAACAAATGAAGATGGTCAATTAGTACCTCTAAAGAATGTTATGATAGTAGCTGTAGGTGAGAAACACAGCGTAGCATTGACTCGTGATGGTATATTGTATACTTGGGGTGATAACTCTAAGGGTCAGCTTGGTAGCGGTAACTCAGCATCAGCACTTGCATATTCAACAAGACCTGTAACTGTTGCAGGTGAAAATAATTCAAGCAAATCTCTAAGTGAAATGCTTGCAGAAAAGAATGAATCAATTTCTAATATTGCGGCAGGTAGAGATCATACTCTTGCAGTATCTAACCAAGGTAACTTGTACTCATGGGGTGCAAATACTTACGGACAACTTGGTGTTAACTCAAGAGATAACAGATATTTCCCTGTACAGGTAAAAGGTTATAACGGCGGCGGTTACTTGACAGATGTTATCCTTATCGGTGCCGGTGCGGAACATTCACTTGCCGTAAGAACAGACGGTAGTGTATGGTCATGGGGACGCAATAATAAGGGTCAACTTGGTCAAAGTACAAACGGCGTTAATAACACATACAAAGATATGCAAACACCTGACAGAGTATTGAAGGGTGAATATGATACGGGCAACGCAGACGACAGATATATAAAGAATGTTGACGCATTGTCAGCCGGTGAAAACTTCTCAGTTGTTACAACAAGAGATCGTAACGTATACGCATGGGGCGATAATACATATGGTCAGTTAGGTAACGACAAGACAACTGCAACAATTTCAACTCCTGTTCATGTTAAGTCAAGCGACGGAACATACTTAACAGGTATATCTATGGTATCAGGCGGTGCTAACCATGTAATCGCAATGTCAAATACAAATGACATCTATGCATGGGGTGATAACTCAAAAGCACAGTACCACGAAGTTGCAAATACTCATGTTGCAAATAAGATAACAGATAAGGATTCAGTAAATCCTGAAAATGATGATGTATTTACATCATTCTCAAGAGTAACGGCAGGATGGAACTATTCTGTAATCCTTACAAACAACGGTTATCTATGGGCATTGGGTAATAATACATACGGACAACTTGGTGATATGACAGAAACAGATTCTGATGAACCTGTCAGAGTTGGTTTCAAGTCAGAAGATATTCTAAACTTGACAAAGGTAACTGTATCTCACAGCGATGGAACAACTACAGAATATACTGATGATAATGTTCCGGCGCAAATTGATATTACAACAAGAGAAACAGTAACATTTGATCCAAGCAGTTATGAAGCATTGCATCATATGGCATTCAACTTGAGAACAATTCATACAAAGGATGCTACAAAGGATGTAACTGCAAATGTCGGAACAATTAAGTTCTATTCATCAAATCCGAAGATTGCCGAAGTTGATGAAAACACAGGTGTAGTAACACCTAACGGTAATAATCAATACGGTAAGACAACAATTACTGCTTATGCAGAAAAAGACAGATGGCGATAAGACATATATCTATGTTGCCGAAACTGTAATTTCTGTAGGAGTTGAAACAGACGATATGAAGAAGTCTGTACCTATGATTGCATCAGGTTCAACACATACAGTCGTTCTAAAACCTAACGGAACAGTATGGACATGGGGTCAGGATACATATGGACAACTTGGTGATAACGATTCTGAAACAAAGGCATATGCTGTTGAAGTTGTTAAGGAAGGCAATATAATTCTTGATAATGTTAAAGAAGTTGCCGCAGGTACTGCACATTCACTTGCACTTACAAAAAGACGGTAAGATTTACGCATGGGGCAGCAATTCATACGGACAACTTGGTATTACTGATGCAACAAGCGGTAAGCCGACAGGTGCAAGCAAATCAGCAGTAGCTGTTGAACTTATTTATGCAAATGACGGTAGTGAACTTCCTAAGTTTGTTTCGATTGCAGCCGGTGATTACTTCTCTGTTGCTCTTGCAGAAGACGGCAGTGTATGGTCATGGGGCAGAAATGTCAACGGACAACTTGGACACGGTGATTTCGGAACCGGTTATACATATTATGCACCGGTTAAAGTACAACAAGGTGCAAGTGCAAGTAAGACAGTTGTCACAGGCACAGAAACAACTGAGTCAGACGGAAACACTGTAACAAAGAATATATATGGTAATAATATATACTTAGAAGAAATCGTAGCAATCAGTGCCGAAGGCGATTCTGTAATGGCAATCAAGTCAAACGGAACAGTGCTTTCATGGGGTGTTGATTCACACGGTCAGTCAGGAACAGGTTCACTAAGTGATAAGCATGTTCCGACAAGAGCTAAGGCAAGTGACTTTGACGGTGTTAAGGACAGCAACGGAATACCTATGTCAACAACAAGTGACACAAGTTATCTTGCAAACGTAACTTCTATTGCAATGGGTAAAAACCAATCAGCTGTAATAGTCGGTGACGGTTCATATGTTCTTACAGCCGGAGATAATACAACAGGTCAGACAGGTCTTGGAACTACAGAAGGTAACACAACAATGTTCAAGGCTGTTAAAAATGTATGGGGCAGCGATGTAAAGGTTGTAGAAATTAAATCAGGTGCAAACCACACTGTTGCTCGTACTGATGATAACAGACTATGGGCATGGGGTGATAACTCAAAGGGTCAGCTTGGTCTTGGAGATACAGTAATAGATAACAGTATTGAAATGGCAGATAAGCCGACTCAGGTTAAACGTGGTGACTCATATTCTGACGACGCATATATCAATAATATTTGGACAATCGGCGTCGGCGGAAATAACAGTGCCGCTATAAGACATGATACAGTTGTAGGCAGTGACGTTGTATGGTCATGGGGGGTAATAATGCCACAAGACAACTTGGTAATATGATTGATAATCAGTCATATATGCCGGTACAGTCAGGCGAAAAAGAGAAACAAGACGAGTTCTTGTTATCCATATTGACAAGCATACAGCCAACGGTCAGACAATTCCTTATACAATTCAACTTCCTCAAAAGGCTGAGGATGCAGTAGATGTATCATTGACAAATCTTCCTCAGATTTCGATTGGTACAGGCGATTATCTACAAGTTGATATTGATAAAATTTACGAAGTATATGAAAGCATTTGTACTTGAAACATCCGGAGAGATGGTACAAGTAACAGGAGCAAGTTTTGCATCTTCAAATGTAGAGGTAGTATATGTAGACGGAGCCGCAACTTCGGGTACATTAAGACCTACAGAAAAGGTGCGTATAACAGTGCTGTTATTACAGTAACAAATCCTAAGACAAATAGCGAAGGCGTATTTGTTGTAAATGTTACAAAGACAAACGATGCCGTTGCATCATCAAGCGTATCTACAGGTACAAGCCATACACTTGTTCTAAAAAGAAAACGGAACATTGTGGACATGGGGCGATAACTCTAAGGGTCAACTTGGTGACGGTCCTACAAGCGAGGGTGTAACAGGCGGAAGTATTTCTGATGATTATATACACAGAAGCTTTACATACACAGGTACAGGTGATCTAAATTATACAGCATTCCCTGTACAAGTTAAGACTGCTAAGGACACACCTCTTGTAAATGTAGTATCAGCGTCGGCAAACAAAGACTATAATGTAGCCGCAGATGCAAACGGTGACGTATATTTTGGGGTAGTGTAAACGGATTGTCATATACATATGCTCAGAAGATGGCAGGCTTTGAAGGCAAGAATATCATTGCCGTATCAGCAGGTTATACTCACTTCATCGCACTTTCAAAAGACGGCTATGTATATTCATGGGGTGCAAACTCATACGGACAACTTGGTAACAACACAACATCAAATGTCACATCACTAAGCGGTGTAACACAGGTAGTAGGACAAAGTGGCGAAAACTACTTGTATGACATCGTAAAGATTGCTGCAAACGGAAACAGCAGTGCAGCTGTAAGAAGTGACGGAACATTATGGACATGGGGTGCAAATAAATCAAGCCAGCTTGGTGACGGCACATCAACAAATAAGACAACTCCAATTCAGGTAATCAGAGGCGAAAGCAATCCTGAATATGATAATCGTGAAGATAACTCTAACTATTATGTATACTTGCAGAATGTTAAGGATGTAAGTGTCGGCGAAGACCACATGATAGCTATGACAGAGGACGGCAGCGTTTATACATGGGGTTCAAATAAGTACGGTCAACTTGGTGTGAATATTGACGGTGACTCAGTAAATCACGCAGTTAAGGTTGACACATCTGCAATTACAGCCGTAACGGATGAAAACGGAAATGCAGATGAAATAACAGCAGTTTATGCCGGTAAACATTACAGTGCTATTATCACTCGTGAAGGTCATATGTATGTATCAGGTAGAAATACAGATGATACTGAAGGTACAAACTATGTAACAGGCAAACTTGGAACAGGAACAACAGACGAATCTATATCAGAATTTACTTCTGTTGCGACAGGTTTGAAGTACGAAAAGGATAATAACATTGAAAATATTCACGGTGTAAGAAATGTTGCACTTGGTGCAAACCATACAGTAATAATCAGTAAATATGGTTATGTATGGTCATGGGGTGCAAATAATAATTATCAACTTGGTGATATAACATATAACGTTCGTATTGAAAAAGGCTCAACAACATATAACATCAATACTGTTCCTACAATTTCAGGTAACAGAGAAACCCGTTATATGACAATTAATGATGCCGTAACAGATAAGGGCAGAATAATTGCATCTTCTGATGATAATATTTCAATGCCTCCTGTTGTAACAATTTCAGAAGACGATGTATTGAATATCACAAAGGTAACATATGATTACAGTTCAGGATTTAACGTAGCAGAAACAGACGAACATCCTGTTATGTATCTTGCAAATGATCCGAACACATATTCAAATGTAACATGGGCATCATCAGATGAAAATGTTGCTACAATCGAAAACGGTAAGATTATACCTAACGATAACAGACGATACAGTTCAACAACGATTTCTGTTCAAAATATGAACGGTGCAATCGGAATGTTTATTCTAAAGATTAAGCGTAACGAGAATACTGTTGCAGTACCTATGGTTGCTGCCGGTGATGACTTCTCAATCGCTTTGAGAGCAGACGGTACTGTATGGTCATGGGGTAATAATGACAAGGGTCAGCTTGGTTTGGGCAGCAGTGTAACAAATCAAGACCGCCCTGTTCAGATTAAAAATCTGTCTAATATTACATATATAACTGCCGGTCAATATCATGCAGGTGCAATAGATAAAGACGGTAACGTATATATGTGGGGTTATAATGAATTCGGTCAGATGGGTAACGGTACATCTAATAATTATAATTTAACACATCATAAAGATGACCATTATTATTATGATGATAGTTGTTGGAGTCCGGATTCTCATCATAATCACGGTGGTTCAAGCGGTCATACACATTATATGTATAATAAGGTAAACAATAATGCGTATACTCCGGTTAAACTTTCATATAACTTTGGTGAAAAGATAGAAACTATCACAGCAGGCGATAATCATACTGTTGTTATGACAGAGAGCGGTAAGGTTTATGCTTGGGGTGATAACAGATATAATCAAATCGGTTCACCGCAGACATATGCAAAGAGCGGATATATGGGTCATTACAGATATAACTTGTGTTCAGGTAACAGTAATGATGCCGAAATAACAAGAGTTCCGTTAATGCTTACACCTGTGAGAGTAAGAGGCGCAGAAGGCTATGGCTACCTTGAAGAAATAATTGATGTCAGAGCCGGCGGTGACTTCACAATCGCATTGAAGAGAGACGGTACTGCTTACACTTGGGGGTAAGAATGATGAAGGTCAGTCAGGTGACGGCACAGTAATCACTTATACTACACCGTCATATCAAAAAGCTAATATGTATGCGTATGGTAGTCATGGTAATGATTATGGTTGGTACGTTGCAAGTACATATGATTTGAAGATTAGATATGAACAATCATACAAGAAGTATTATCCTGTACAAGTAAAAGCAGGTGTACAGACACTTGATATTGAAAATAATTCAACATACAATGCAGGTTCATATGCTTATAACTACTTGCAAGAAATTACAACAATTTCAGCAGGCAGCAAGCACGCTGCAGTTATCACAAAGAATGGTGACTTGTTCACATGGGGTAACGGCGAAAACGGTCAGCTTGGTAACGGTGCTAATGATGATAGTAACTTACCTGTTAAGGCATTTGAAAATGCAGTACAAGTAGCAAGCGGTTCAAATCAATCTATTGCAATTCAGAAAGACAGCGCAGTATGGGCATGGGGTGATAAGACACCTCCTCCGTATTTGACATTCTATGAAACAATATGGACAGATAAGGACAGATTGACAAGCTATGATACAGCTACTATTTACGGTAGAAAGTACACAGAAACAAATCCTACAAATGTATCTTATCAGCTTGGTATAGCCGATACAACATCAACAAGTGTTAATACACCTCAAATGGTTGTAAAGGGTAACACAATTAATGCTAAACCTGAGAACTTCTCAGAACAAATGATGAAGTACGGCATTATCTCAACAAGAGGCTCACATACAGTTATGTATAGTACACGTTACGGTACTGTATGGTCATGGGGTACAGGTACAAACGGAGAAATAGGTGACTTTACACTTAATAACCGTACATTTGCAGTACAGACAGGTGCTACGGATTATATCCGTCCTGACGTTATAGGCGGCGGAATTTATGAAAGCGACAGTAACACAGCTGTTACTGAGTATTCAACAACTAACCCAATGCCTAATATGATTACAATTAACAGTAATGAATATATAGAATTTAATCTAAGCAGTGATGTTTACAGATTAATTTCTCCTGGTTTCAACCTTGCATTTACAGAAAAAGAATCAGAACCATTCTACTGGACTCCTGATTTACATTTGACAAATATTGATGAAAATATTGCAACGGTTGAAATGAACGGAACAAAGTCGCAAAGAATTGTTCCGAATCAGAATGAAGCATACGGTGAAACAACACTTATGCTCCGTGATGATAATTCAGATATATCATTTATCTTCAAAGTTCGCGTAATGCCTACACAAGAAGAGAAGTACGGTACAGATATAAAGTATGCCGCACCGAAGGTTGTAAACGGTGAATCTCATGTAGTTGCATTAAAGACAAACGGTACTGTATGGACATGGGGTCGCGGAACTAATAACCAACTTGGTGACGGTTCTAACTCAAACGACAACTATCCACTTCAAGTATTGGGTGTTAACGGTAGCGGATTCCTTGAGAAGATAGTAGATATAGCCGCAGGTACAAACTTCTCTGTTGCATTGGATGCAGACGGCAATGTTTATACATGGGGATATAACTCAGATTCATATCCTGTATTGAAACTTACAGACGCTGTTGCAGTTGGTGCTGCAAACAGTATGGTTTATGCAGTAATGAACGACAGAACAGTTAAGTATTGGTCATACGGTTCAAGTCCAACTTCATTGATTAAGGGCGAAAGTGCATCAACAAGCGATTTATTTGAAAATGCACTTGAAGTAACAGGCGGAATTTCGCATAACACGATTCTTCGTGATGACGGTTATGTATGGACATGGAGCAACGGCGGAGCAGAAGCAGGTAACGCGTCGGGTCAACTTGGTAATACATTGCGTAAATACCTTAACTATCCGGCACTTGTAGTAGTAGGCGAAAGCCCATACAACAGTGTTTACCTAAATAACGTTGTAGAAGTACGTTCGGGTGCAAACCATAACGTTGCACTTATTAAAGAACAAAACGAAAATCATACACAGTATGACGTTCCGACAGATAAGGCGTTTACATCTAAGAATGGTTATGTATTCGCATGGGGCGATAATTCAGAAGGTCAATTCGGTAAGACAACAGCTCAATCAAACAGCTATGCACCTGTAAGAGTTGATATTCCTGATGATGAAGTAATTAATCATATTTCAGCTGAAAAGAATTCAAATCTTGCAACAACAGCCGATAATACTGTTTGGGCATGGGGCAACTATGCAGATGGTCAAATGGGAGCAAACGGCACAAGCTCAGCTCCTGTACAAATCGTATCAAATGACGGCGGAGTATGGTCATCATCGAATGGCATTAAGGGTGCCCTAAACGGTGCTGCCGGCGGAGATTCAATGTCTGCATATATTTCAGACGGTACAGTTTGGACATGGGGTTCAAATAGTTCAGGTCAGCTTGGCGATCAGACAAATGTTAATAAGAACTACCCTGTTCAGGCAATTACAGAACCGGCAACCAAGATGATTAAGGTTGCACACGCGTATGTTTATAAGAAGTCGGATTTGACAACTCCTGTTAAGGAACTTGAATATCCGAACGAAATTATGATAGATGTTGACGAAACTGTGGTTATTGACAGAATTGTTGTAGAAGAAGTTCTTGCATTTAACCTATACTTCGATAAGCGTGTGACAGAAATATCAGTAGATAATATTGATGCTAAGTCAACTGATGAAGAGGCAATAGAAGTTACATCAACTAATTCAACCGTTAAGGCAGAATCACCAGAAAATGCAGTAGCTGGTGACAGTGCTTATGTAACAATGTCAGTGCCATATGACGGTGATACTGCAACAGGTTTTATAAGAGTAGGTCTAATCGCAGACGGAACAACATCACTTCCGGAGGCGTCATTAAGTACAACAAGTTCTGCAATCGTAAATGCAGACGGAACAGTAAGCGCATGGGGCGATAACAGCTTTGATAAGTTAAACGTATCATTGTTTGATAATCAATCTGATGTATATGCTCCTGGTGTTGTAATGAAAGACAATGACGGACAAGTTGTATTTAACAACGTAAAAGAATTTGCGTCAGGTGAAAACTTCAGTGTAATTCTAACAAATGACGGTGAAGTATACGCTTGGGGTACAAATGAAAACTCTCAAACAGGTATAGGCAATGCAGGCTCAACTGCTTACGCATATCCGCAGAGAGTTATGAACAGTTCAGATACACCGCTATCAGATATTATATCTATTAAGGCATATTCAACTCATGCAGTTGCACTTTCAAAAGACGGTAGAGTATATGTATGGGGTGCAGTATCTGATAAGATTGGTCAGAACAGATCAAGACAGAATTATTATGCAAAACCATTGAGAATTACTAATGTACAAGCTATCGCAGCTGGTGAAAATCATACAGTAGCATTGAAGGCAGACGGTTCAGTTTGGACATGGGGTTCAAATGATTCAGGACAACTTGGATCTGATACATCATCAACTCCGCTACCTGTAATGGCAGAGGGTGTAAGCAGTGTAGTTGCAATCGCAGCCGGTGCAGATACATCTATTGCTCTTACAGCAGACGGCAGTGTATATACATGGGGTGGCGGCGAAAACACCGCAACAAAAGTTCTTGACAATGCTACTCAAGTAGACGCTAAGGGTGAACAATTCACCGCAGTATCGGTTGACGGCAGTGCATACGCATGGAATAAGAACGAAACTCCTACAAAGGTTGACGGACTAAGCAATGTTATTACATCTGCGGCTGGCGGTAATCACGCAATGGCAGTCCTTTCAGACGGTAATGTATATACATGGGGTGAAAACAGTAATTATCAACTTGGTGACGGCACAAATAATACATCAACATCACCGATTAAAGGTAAATAAAGCGCCTGAAGGCATTCGTGTAACTAAGGCGGTAGTAGGTACAGTTTCATACACAGACAACGATAAACTTCTATATGAGTTTAATCTTGAAAGTGGTGATGAACTTGGTATTGACGGAGTTAAGAGTTCGTTCCTTATCGTTTCAATGTACTTGGTACAAAGAGATGGGAAAATGTTATGAATTACAGACTTGAAGCTCTTGATTCAAATGTAGCAGTAGTAAATGGAAAAACAATTTCGACAGTATCAGGTCGTTACGGAACAACTTACATAAAGATTATTGAACTTAACGATGACGGAACTGACGGTGAAAACGTTGGATTTATAAAGGTAAATGTAATACCTAACGGTGCATTCACAGCACCTATGGTTGCAGCCGGTACAGATTTTGTTATTACTCTAAAGGATGACGGAACTGTATGGTCATGGGGTTCAAACTTACATAATAAAGTAAGTGCGAAATCTGATGAATATGTAGATGTTGCAACACAAGTAGAGTTAAGTGAAAACACTGCTCTTACAAACGTTGTGAAGATTGCCGCCGGTGAAAGTCACGCTCTTGCACTTACTGCAGACGGTAAGGTTTACGCATGGGGCGGCGGTGAAAAAGGTCAGCTTGGTAATGGTTATAATGAAGATAGCAATTATCCGGTTCTTGTAAACGGAATTACAAATGCCGTTGATATTGCCGCCGGTGAAAATCATTCAGTTGCACTTATGGCAGATGGTACAGTTTACGCATGGGGCAGTAACGAATCAGGTCAAATCGGACATCAGCAAAAGGCAAGTTCTGTATACGGAACAAATGCCTCTGAACATTATAATGTACCTGTTATCGTAACAGACTTCGGCGAAACAAAACATCTTGAATCAATCGTTGGTATTTCAGCGGGCGGTAACCATACTTCTGCTCTTACAACAAGCGGTGTTGTATATACATGGGGTAGAAATGTAAACAGTCAGCTTGGTATGAACGATACAAATCCGGCAGATCGTTATGATGTTCCGAGAGAAGTTCTTGGAGATTCGGATTCGGAATTTAAGTATAACGTAGCTAAAATCTCGGCAGGCGATGAACATACAGCCGCACTTTCACAAAACGGAAACGTATGGACATGGGGTTATAACTATTATGGACGTCTTGGTGACGGTAGCGGTGAAACAAGAGCTATGCCGGGTAAGGTTGTAACAGCTCTTAACTACGAAACTTTCGATCTTGAAGGAATTGTAGATATAGACGCCGGAATTACTCACTCATTGGCAATCGCTGCAGACGGTTCAATCTACGCATGGGGCGATAATATGTACGGTGAACTTGGCGACGGTACAAAAGCACAGAAGTCAACGACTGTCAAAGTTGTAAACGAAGATGGCAGTGACTTTAGCGGTGCAAACGGTATATCAGCCGGAAACGAACATTCTGTATTGTTCACAAATATGGGTGAAATCTATACATGGGGTCATAATGATCAAGGTCAACTTGGTACGGCTCTTGCAGACGGTGAAACGAGTGCATCTGTTCCTCAATGTATAGGAAGCAGTTCAGAAGGTTCAAAGGGACTTGTTATAACAAAGATTAATGTAACAGGTACACCTGTAGGTGATACATACACAATAGTTCCGGAAAGTATTTCAATATTCCCAACTCAGAATGTTGCGGTAGATTTGAATACAATAAAGGTTATAACATCAATAAGCAGATTTAATGTTTATACATCAATGAGCACAGGAGGTTCAGGTGGATCAACTGTAAGTCCGAGCGATATAACAATCTCGACAGACAGTGATTTGTTAACAATCGACAATGCTACAGGTGTTATTTCACCTAAGACTGCTACAAGCTACGGTATTGCAAAGGTTACAGTTAAACATAACCCGACACAATATACAAAGTCATTCAATATAGTTATTAAGCCTGAATATTCAGCAAATAAGTCTGCGACAATAGTAGGCGGCAGTGACTTTACGGTAGCATTGAAAGCAGACGGCAGTGTATGGACATGGGGTAATAATACTCACGGACAACTTGGTAATGGCAAGGGTGGTAATAACGCACAAGTTATTAATCCGCAACAAATCGCACTTTCAAATATCTCATCAGTTGCAGCCGGTAAAGAATTTGCAATGGCACTTACTGATGACGGTAATGTATATACATGGGGTGCAAACGAGTCAGGTCAACTTGGTATCGGTTCTGTTGATGATAAGTCAACTCCACAAAAGGTATCATTCGATTTGGCAGTAGGTGAATACATAATCAGAATTTCAGCAGGCGATAACTTCGCAATGGCACTAACAAATGCAGGTGACGTTTATGTTTGGGGTAATAATGATTACAGCCAGATGGGTCTTGGAAATACAATGGCTCACAGCGACTTCTATTCACCGAGCAAGATAGAAAGCATCACAGGTGCAACAATGATTACAGCCGGAGCAAATCATGCAATGGTTTATGCTGTAGGTAAGGTTTATACATGGGGTGCAAATGACTCTGGTCAGCTTGGTAAGGGCACAGATACATTCAGTGCGTCAACCGACGGTGTACCGAAAGAGATAAATATTCCGACTTCAATAGCTACAGTCGATCAGATTATTGCTCGAGGTGATTACTCAGCTATAATTTCAGACGGTAAAGCTTATCTATGGGGTGCAAACGGAAATTATCAATTAGGTAATAACTCTGATACAAATGTATTGTCAGTACCTGATACTGCATTGAATATTGAAGAAAATATTCAAGCTATGGCATTGGGTTACAGTCATATCGTTGCTATCACAGAAAAAGGCAATGTATATGCTTGGGGTAACAATACATTAGGTCAGCTTGGTTTAAGCACAAATGCAAATGAATATAAGACACCTAATAAGGTTTACTCAGGTGCAAGCTCACAGACTAACCAATATATGATAAATATGTGGGGTGTAGGTGCAGGCTATAATACATCATTTGCAGTTGCCTCAAACGGTATCGTATACGGTTGGGGTCAAATGACAACGGACAACTTGGTATAGGCACAAGAGCAGACGTAAATCTTGCTAATACAGTTAAGCTAAGTGATAAGAACGGTTTGACAATAACAAATGCGTACGTTACAGGGAAGTACAAATGTTACATATGATAGCAATAACCCACTTCCTTATAACGTAACAATCACACCGGACGATACACTTACAATAAGCAATAATTCAATAACAATGGCGGCAGCCGATAATGACTTTAACTTGTTCGCATCAAATGATTCACAAATCAGTATCGCAGACAGTGCAAATATAAGATTCTATTCATTAGATCCTTCTATTATGTCTGTAAATGAAACAACAGGTGTTGTTACATTAAGCGATGCAACAAAGGAAAGACGTTACGGAACAACTGTAATTAAAGTTGTTGAAACAACAGAAAATCTTGTATCATATATTAAGGTTGCAGTAAGAGATAACGGAAAACCTCAAGCTGAAACAGGCGTATTTGCGTCACCTTATACTGATGACGGTACAAGAATTATGGTCAAGAATGACGGAACCATTTATACATGGGGAAGTGACAATAAACTTGGTCAGCTTGGTAGAACGGGTGATACAACCGAACCTGCACAAGTTAAGGGCAATAACCTTGGTACAAACAAGGTTGTTCAGGCAGCAGTAGGTAATTCGTTTGTTGTAGTTCTTACTTCAGACGGCGCAGTATATTCATGGGGTGTTAATACATCAGGTCAAAACGGTTACGGATATGCTAAGTCATATAATAGAACACCGGTAGCAACAGCAATTCCTCGAGGAAAAGTTATTACACAAATTGCAGTCGGTGAAAGTCATGTAATCGCACTTTCAAAGCGATGGCGATGTATATGCTTGGGGTAATAACGATAACGGACAACTTGGTATAGGTATAAAGACACAACGTGAACTTACACCTACATTACTTCCTATAACAGAAAAAAGTTGTACAGATTGCCGCAACAGGCAAAGGCGGTGCAGCTTTGACTGAGGACGGTCATGTATATGCTTGGGGCAACGGTAACTTGTCTGCTGAACTTAAAGCAGAAGGTGAAAGCGCCGGCGATACAGATCATAAGCTACAGAATATTGTAAGACTTGCGTCAGTAGGAAATGTATTTACAGTTTCAGACGCAAACGGTACAACATACGCATGGGGCGAAGGCTCAGTTCACGGTAAAGAAATTTCATCAGACGAACCTGTTTCATATGATGAAATGAAGGTATTGAACTTGAATGTTTGTTTATGCTCAGGTTAAAGAAAACGATGAAGTTACAAGAGCATATACAATGTCTAATCCATTACCGACATCACTTGAACTTACAAGCAATCAAATTCTTCAAATTGCAGGCGACTCAGTTTGGGGTAGTGCAAATATTGAATCTTCATCTGTATATGACAGAGTAGGCTATGAAATGACTACTGACAGATTGACATTTACATCAAGTAATCCGTCAGCAGTTACAGTTGACTCAAACGGTGTTGTTACAGGTATGGGCAGAATTGATAGTTCTGTAATAACAGTAACAGATAAGATTCTTGGAAGTTCGTACTCATTCACTGTAAGAGTTGCTCAAAGCGCAGATACAGAGATTACAGTTCCGATGATTGTATCGGGATACGGACATACATTGGCACTTCGTGCAGACGGAACAGTTTGGGCATGGGGTGACAATACATACGGACAACTTGGTGACGGTACATACGGAACATCAAATGTAGATAAGTTTGTTCCTCGTCAAGTTCGTATAGGTCAAAATGAAAGCAATACAAAGTTGCTTACAAACATAAAAATATGTTGCAGCAGGTGCAAACAGTTCAGCTGCAATAGATCAAGACGGTCTACTTTATGTATGGGGTAATAATGATAACGGACAACTTGGTGTTGACGGAAAGATAGTTGCATATCCGACACTTGTCGAAGCCCTAAAGGATAATCCGGCTACACCAAACGCTGATGAAACAATTCTTGTTTCGGCAGTTGAATTGAGCGAAAGCCATACAATTATCATTGACGCTTTGACAAAGAGAGCGTATACATGGGGTAAGAACGATCGTAATCAGCTTGGTTATCAGCAGAGTATACTAAATAACGGTAAGCCTATGACTTCACCGTCAACTGAAAATTATGCTAAGGAGGCTCACCTTGTAACAAGAGATAAGGGTGACTTGAACTTCCTTGAAGTAGCATCTGGTAAGAATCATTCAGTTGGTATAGTTATTCCTGCATCTGAGGCAGAAACTGCTACTCAAGGTACAGTTTATGCTTGGGGTGATAATACATACGGTCAGCTTGGTCAGAACACAAGTGGTTCATCAAGCGCAGTATTACAAGCTGTTAAGAAATCAAACGGTGAAAGCATTACAAATGCAGTTGCAGTTGCCGCAGCCGATAACTATTCACTTGCATTAACGGCAGACGGAATAGTTTACGCATGGGGTGATAATACATACGGAGTAATGGGCAACGGTACAAAGGGCGGTATACAGAAATCAGCTGTAGCCGTAGCCGGAGTAACAGGTGACGGTACTCTTGAAGGTATTTATGCAATAGCCGCATCACCGAAGACAGCTGTAGCAATAAGCAAAGACGGTCACGTTTATAGCTGGGGTAATAATGATAATGGTCAGATAGGTGACGCAACTCACTTTGAAAGACTATATCCTGTAATGCAGAGTGATATTAACAATGCAAAGGCAGTTTCAGCAGGTGACGGATATACAGTTGTTCAAACAACAAGCGGAAATATGTATGCTTGGGGTAAAAACGACTCAGGACAAATCGGTAACAGTACGTTCGATGAACAACTTGTTCCGGTTGCAGTCGGTGCAAACTCTAAGTTAACAATAAGAAAAGCAGGTATTGTTACTAATACACAGGCAGGTTCAATCGTAACATCAGCAGAATTTGCAATGTTCAGCATGCTTGAAGAAAGCGATATTGTTGAAATGAACGAAGTATATTCTGCCGGCGATGATATTAGCCTACAAAGCTTTGAAAGTGTAGATTATGATACTGAAAACTATGTACCGAGAACAATTACATTGACAAATGATGCGTCAGGCAACATTCAGCAATTCGTTCTTGATAAGAATGCAGTATATGATGAAATGAGATTCTATCTAAATACTGATTCTGAAACAGGTAATGATGAGTTTAAGGTAGAAGACATCTATATGATACCTGCTGATACAAGCTTGTTCAGTGTAGACGATAACTGGATTGTTACACCTACACAAAAAGCTATTGACAGCAAGTATGCCGTTACAACACTTATTGTTCAAGACAGAACAAGAAATATCGCACAAACATTTGAATTGGAATTCAGAGCGACAAAGCGTGACGATGAGGAATTCGGTAAAGATATATTAGCCGCACCGATGGTTGCGTCGAACAGCTTTAATTCAATAGCATTGATGTCAGACGGAACAGTTTGGACATGGGGAGATAATACATACGGACAACTTGGTAATAACTCAGTAACTCCTTCTTCAATGCCGGTTCAAGTTCGTAACCCTATAAGTGACGGATACCTTGACGGAATAGTTAAGGTTGCACAAGGTAAGTACCACAGTGTAGCACTTACATCAGACGGTAAGGTTTACACATGGGGTCATGGTGCAGACGGTCAGCTTGGTACAGGCAATACATCAGATAGCCTAATTCCGGTTGCAGTAGTAACAGGCGCATCAACTTCTGAAACAGAAGATGCACAATATTTGACAGACATTGTTGATATAACAGCCGGCGACGACTTTACAGCAGCTCTTGATAACAAGGGTCGTGTATGGATGTTCGGTAATAATGCATCGGGCTTGCTTGGAATAAGTAAGACAGATGATATTCAGAAATATCCTCAAAGAGTTCTTGCGGGTAAGAGCAAGAGTACAACAATGTATGTTGAAAATATCGTATCTATCGCGGCAGGTGCACACCATATGCTTGCTCTTGATAAGAATGGCAGTGTATGGGCATGGGGCGATAACAGCAGAGGTCAGTTGGGTGAAGGAACATACGAAGATGTTCTTGAGGCTGACGGAACTAAGACAAGCGCAACAACAAGAACTATTCCGGTAGCAGTTGATATTCAAGATGTTGAAAAAGATTTATGCAGGATATAATAATTCTGCGGCAATTAAGACAGACGGTACTCCATGGGCATGGGGCGATAACAGTTACAGCCAGGTAGGTAATAACAGTACAGCTGATGTAGTAGCTGTTCCGGCTCAGGTTATGTATGAGTACGACAAGGAAAATCATATCGGTGTACTTCTAACAGACATCAGACAAATCTCTGTCGGAAAAGAACATATGAACGCATTGACACGTTCAGAAAAGAACGTTGTTACATGGGGTAAAATTTGAATACAATCACTTCAGCAAGTGGTATTCAAACAAATAAGATGGCAGTAGAGTTGCTTGATGACCTTGATAATAACAGTGTTGTTACAGATACAATTATGATTGCGTCGGGTGATAACACATCTGCAATACTAAGAAGTAACGGTGACGTTTACTCTATCGGTAATAATGCAAACGGTCAACTTGGCGACGGTACAGCTGTTGATAAGGATATTCCTGTCCTTGTTGGTATAGGCAGAAGTGCTGATACTGTTATGATGAATAGCGGAGCAATAATCAGACGTGACGCAAACGGTGATTATACTGATATTACAAAGCAGTACACAGACGATGATCCAATGCCTTACGAGGTAAATATTCTTAGAAGTGAAATCCTTTCAATAGATATGAATGAAATATTCGTTGAAAGAGATCCAAGCTTTAACTTGATAACAGGTTCGTTTAAGGTTAGAGATAACGGTTATACATTCAAGTCACTTGACGAAAGTGTAGCAATTGTTTCAAATGATGGTGTAGTTACACCGGCAGATCAAACAAGTGCAATAGCTCTTGGAACAACATATATTGTTGTAAAGGGTAACGAAAACAGGCGCAACAGGAATTATCAAGATTAATGTTATGCCAATGGATGTTCAGTTTGAACAAGGCGAAACAGTTATAAGAGATGACAGTAAAGTTTACCCATATGTAGCTGTAGGTGGTAAGACAATGGCAGCCGTTACAGACGGCGGTGTACTATATACATGGGGTGACAATACATACGGTCAGCTTGGTATAGGACTTACAAGCGACGCAACACCATATTCAACAACACCAACAGTTGCAATAAACGGTAACGTTAAGAAGGTCGTTGTAGGTGACGGATTTATGGTAGCCGTTACAATAAACGGTGAAGTATATGCTTGGGGTAGAAATGATAACGGTCAACTTGGAAACGGTACAAAGGATAACTCAATTTCTCCTGTAAGAGTAGAAGGAATTGATAACGTAGTAGACATTGCAGTTGGCTTGAATCATACATTATTGCTTACAAACACAGGCGATATATATATGCGTTCGGTGACGGAAGCAACCATCAGGTAATTCCTGAATTAACAGAAACAGCTTTGATACCGCAAAACTACATATTAAGAGTTCTTTGGAAATTGCGGCAGTATATGCTGACAATAATACAAGTTATGCACTTACAAGAAACGGTGACATAATTGCATGGGGCGAAAATACATCGTATAAGTTTGGTGACGGCGATTACTATGGTAATGGTATAGCATATGCAGATATAGCTGAAAAAGCCGTTACATTGTCTGCGTCAACAAACAGTGTACTTGCATTGTCAGAAACAAGCCATGTATGGGCATGGGGCAGTAATAACCATAACCAACTTGGTATGTATCTAAAAGACGATAATACATATGAAACTGTTGTTGAAAATCCAACTCTTTCAGATGTATATAATGAAACTGTTGAAGGTGAAGATTGGACTCGAACGGTGTAACAGCCGGTGAAAGTGCATTCGTAACTTATACAAACGGACATTCAAGAGTTCAGGTAATAACCAAATTGACGACAAGAACGGTGGTCAACTTGGTATAGATACAGTAAATGATGCAGACGGAAACGCATATTATCCTGACGTAAAAGATAATGCAGTTGTATTATTGCACGCAGGTGACAGTGATCCGGATCATCATTATGAACCGTTCAACGGTGCAAAATCTATTGCGGCGGCAGCAAACGGTGCGAATGGCGTTATCTTCGATAGTATAGGTAAAATCTATGCTTGGGGTGATAACACAAAGAGGTCAGATTGGTGACGGTACACAGGATAATCGTGAATATCCGGCGGCTGTACTTATAGACGGTGGCGGAGCTTATATTGACTTCGCAGAGGCAACATTGACACGAAATGATATATCAGACATACCAATTCATATGTTCTATGATACTATTATGCGTGATAATGGTACTCTTTGAAACAGCAGTAAGACAAAACGATGTAATCCAGATTGATCTTGACAATGTAGTAGGCGTTATAGGCTTTACTATTCGGTGAGTCTGCTTATAAACCGACAGGATTGACATTCGAGTCACTAAATACTGAAGTGGCAGAGTTTGAGGCTAATCCAAACGGCGGAAATAACACAACAGGTAAATTGTACGTTAAGCAGAAGACAGGTGTAACATATCTTGTTGCAAAGGATTCGAGAGGTAATACAGGTACAATTTAAACTTAATGTTATTCCGGCAGGAAATGACAGAAGCAACGTTATGCCGATGATTGCAGTAGGTGAAAATCATACTATTGCACTTCGTTCAGACGGAACAGTTTGGTCATGGGGTAATAACTCATACGGTCAATCAGGTAACGGTAGCAAGTCTTCATATACTACAATTCCTGTACAGGTAATGAAACGTGAAAATGCTACTGCAAGCCCAAGTGCATTGGACAAACGTAATCAAGATAGCGACAGGTGGAAACCACAGCATGGCTCTTACAAGTGACGGACATGTATACTCATGGGGTACTGGTGTTAAGGGTGCTCTTGGTAACGGTTCACAAAACTGAATTTAACGTTCAGAAGTACGCAGTAAGAGTTTACGGAACTACAAGAGATTATTATCTTGGTGACAGTGCTACAGGTACAGTTGCTGAATCAATTTATGGCTCAAGAATTATTGATATTGCAGCCGCAGGTACTGGCGTAGATTCAAAAGAAGGTACAAAACAGTACTCATATGCAATCGATGCAGACGGTAATATCTTTTGGTTGGGGTTATAACTATAAGGGAGTTGTTTCACCGCAGGATACATATAATGCGAAGATGACTCTTCCGGAGAAACATCACAACCAGAAATACAATTCTAAAGAGTGCAAGAAAGCTTATCCCCTGATAAACTCGGAGATACAAGGCACATCTTAAAGGCTGACGGTCAGATTATTACATGGGGTGATAATTCAAACGGCATCTACGGTATAGGCGAAAATATTTCGACATCACCAAGCCGTGCATCACTTCCTGAAAAAAGCAATAGCTGCATTTGGCGGTACAAATAATATTATGGCTATACTTATGGACGGTGGCGTAGCTATGTGGGGTGACCTAAGACAAGGTCAACTTGGATATGGCAGCGACAGTCCTGAGTATTTGACAGTAGAAAAAGACACCGGTAAGAGCATACAACTTTGAATGGGCTCAAAGAGGTGCATTCCCACTTAGCGGTGATATATCTGAGTATGTTCAGGTAATCTATGCAAACGGTGGTCAGAACGATGATGGTTCTTACAGCAGTGAAAACTTGTGGTCAGCAGGTATGTATGGAGCTATGCTTGGACGTGGCACAGAACATGATAACGAAATTCTTCCGGTAGGCAGAGTTCTTGCAGGAAAGACAGACGTTAGCGGATACGTTAAGAATGTAATTCTTGTATCAAACGGCAGAACAAACAGTGATATATCTGTAATTACAACAGATAATGGTGCCGTATGGGCATATGGTATTAATGAAAACGGAATAATCGGTGACGGAACAACGGTTGACAGATATGAACCGGCTCGTGTCGGAACTGCATACTTCTTGTTTGATAAGTATACATATTCACTAAGAGTTGATGACGTAGAAGAACCAAAACGTCCTACAATATCTTCATTCAACTTGTTGAGCGGTGCAGAAGGTACTTCAACAGAAGAAGTTGAATTGAAGTGGCAGACATGGGATGGTAGCAGAAGTGACATCGTTGAAGCAGATTCTTCAACAGGTAAGCTTACAGGTAAGAAGGAAGGAACAACATATGTAATCGTATCACTTGCCGATGATTCATTGACAGTTGGTACATTTAAGGTAGAAGTTCGTCCGAAAGATTCAAGAATCGGAGGATCGGATACTGACAGCTATATGGATAGTGTTGTTATCCACAGGTTGTATCCGGTACAAATACAACGTACGCACTAAAACCAAACGGAACTGTTTGGGCATGGGGCGGTAACGAGTATGGTCAGCGGACAAATCTTCGGTACAGCAATTTATCCTCAACAGGTAAGCATAAAAAGATGAAAACGGCGATAACGTAAGAATAGTTAAGATTGCAGCCGCAGGCGACAGTGCTCTTTGCTATAGATACAACAGGTCATGTATGGGCATGGGGAAGAAATGATAGTGGTCAGCTTGGTATAAACAGTACGTCAGTTAAGGTAAGTACACCTGAACGTGTTAAGATTGGTGAACAACCGTCTTATGGTGATGACGCATTGTCCCAAGCCGGCTATATGTCAAACATTGTCGATATAGCAATCGGCGGACTTACAAATGATGCAATGTTTGCATTGTTTGTAGAGGACGGCGGCGTTGTATATGGCAGTGGTAATAATGCTTATAATCAAATAAGTATGGAAAGCGGCGTCAATAACTATCAAGCACCGATAAGAGTAACTGATTCAGTTGCACAAGTTGCTATCGGAAACAGTGCAACATCTCATATGCTTAAATTTGACGGTTCTGTATATTCACAAGGTAAAGGTACAAGATATGAGTACGGTACAGGTGAAAACACAGATAACGTTGATTTCAGAGCCGGAACTGCTGAAATGGAAAATCGTGTAATGGCGATTGCAGCCGGTAGCGAAAATGTAATGGCAATTACATATGCTCTTGCACAAGACATAACTGTTGATACAGACGTAACAGGCAGTGTTTGGGTATGGGGTGCAAATAAGAACGGTGAATTCGGCGAAATGAAACTTGACGTTACTAAACCGACAAAGCTTGCAGAAATTTCAAATGCAGTGCTTATCGGCGGTGGCGAAAGCTTGTATATCGTGGATTCAAACGGAACACCTATTATGGGCGGACTCGCTTCAAGCGGTCAGCTTGGTGTAGGCGGATTGTCAAGTGATGTTTATACTCTATCGGGTAAATCCAATGTTGTAAGAACAGATGGACAAATCGCATCAAATGTACTTAGTATGACATCATCTGTTGGCGGCGTACATTCAGCTTATGCTGACAGTGACGGTTATGTATGGGCATTCGGTAAGAATGACAAGGGTCAGATTGCAAATCAAGATGTAACATCAGACTTTACAACAGCATCAATGGTTGGCTCTGACTTGATTATAACTCTTGATTCAAACGAAATACTTGTTAAGAAGAATCAAGAATCAAAACGTATAGGTATGACAGCACATCAAGGCTTTAATCTATATGAAGATGAACAGCCTGTAAATGTCAGCACAACATACAGAGTCCTTGACAGTGACATAGCATCAGTAGATGGATATGGTCAGGTAAGTGCAGAAAGCACAGGAAAGACATATGTAGAAATCTCTGCAAGAGGCGATGATAATGCCGAAAAGAGAATGTATGTACATATTATATCTCTTCCTGACGATACAGAAGTTAAGGCAGAAAATGCAGATGAAGAATATATCGCTTATCCGCAGATTTCAGCCGGAGATAACTTTATCCTTGCACTTCGTGCAAACGGTGATTTTGTACGCATGGGGCGATAATACTTATGGTCAACTTGGTCTTGGATTAGGTCGTGTCGGCAGTATCGATATGAAACCTCAGAAATTTAATGTAACAAAGACTGTAACTGAAATAACAACAGGTGCAGACGGCGAAGACGTTGTTACATCAAGAGAAGTTCCTGTTAAGTTCACAAAGATTGCCGCAGGTCCTGACTTCGCAATGGCTATAGACGTTGACGGTAACTTGTATACATGGGGCAGAAACAATAACGGTCAGATTGGTAACGGTACAGATACTTCTGACTTCATAGACGAAAAAGAATCCATCAGAGGTATCAAACAAGGAAACACTTGTTCCATCACCTCAAATGGTTGCATACTTCACAGATTATAATGTAGTAATGCAAGACATAAGTGCCGGAGGAAGCGTAGGCAACAGTTATGCAATGGCATTATCATCAAACGGTGACGTATTTGCATGGGGTTCAAATAAGTTTAAGCAAGTAGAAAATTCTGATAACGAAATCGTTTCAACACCTGTTTATGTTCCTGTATCAAGAATGACATCAATAGCTGCAGGTAAAGGGCGATGAATTTACAACAAGCTATGGTGTTCAGGAACTTGGTAAAGTTCTTGCATGGGGTAGCAAACGAAAGCTCAGAAATGGGCGAAGGTGTGATAGACAGCGTTACAGGACAGGCAATAGTAAGCGGCGGCGGACTTGAAAATATCCGTGTGCTTGAAGTTGCAGCCGGTAACGGTAACGCAGCTGCCCTTACAGAAAAATACAACAAATAACTCATACGAATATTATGTATGGGGTAATAATGACAATTATCAGACAGGTATCACTACAAATACTCTACCTATAAGCGCTCCTGTAAAGAATACTGATATGAGCCAAACTATTGATATAACAAGCGGCAACGCATCAATGTTGGTACAGAAGGGTACAGGTACAGTAAATGTAATAGGTGACAATACAAACGGTAAACTTGCAGTCGGTAACAATAATAGTGTAAATGAAATTGTTGCGGCTAAGAGTGAAGACAGCACAGACTTTACCGGTGTATTGGCGGCTGCAGTAAGCAATGTAACGGCGGTATGTCAGCATTCATTATGCAGGACGGTTCAATCAGAACAGTAGGTAATAATGAACGTGGACAATTAGGTGATGCAATTCTTGATAATGAATTATATCCTGTTGAAGTATATTCGGGGAATTATCAATGTAGACGGCGTGGACAGCAATAATGCTGTACTTGCAAATGCCGGAGCGGCTCCTGGTCGAGTATATCTTACAATGAATCAGTTTAATGTATTCGACAAGCGTGTTACAAATACAAACTTCAAAGCAACATCAACAAATCCTGACGTTGCGGAGATAGATAATGACGGTAACATTACTTATAAGTCAGTCGGTTCTGCAAGAATGGTTGTATACGAAAAAATTCAGGAAAATACTCATTGTTTGATGTAAATGTACTTCCTAATGTTACTGATGTAACAACATCAGTTCAACCGATGGTTGTGACAGGAAATCAATTTACTCTTGCTCTTGCAAGTAACGGTCATGTATATACATGGGGCGATAACTCAAGAGGACAAGCAGGATTTAATACAACTAAAAAGACAATTAACGAACCTACAGAAGTTCTTGTAAACGGTAAACCTATGGATAACATAGTTTCTGTTGCAGCAGGTGATAACTTCTCACTTGCAGTTGACAAAGACGGAAACGTATGGTCATGGGGTAGAAATGACACCGGTGTAGGACAGCTTGGTAGAAAGCTATCATCGGGAACAAGCGTATATTCACCGAGAAGGTATATGACGTTGCACCGACTCCTTCAAACGGAGCAATGGGAAGTACATATCTTGGCGGTGAAAATACAGGTAAGGTAGTTAAAGTCTTTGCATCCGGTTCAACAGCGGCGGCAATCACAGAAGAAGGCACTGTATATGTATGGGGTAGCAACAGATACGGTCAACTTGGTATCGGACATGATGCTATAACAGAAAGTTCAGCAAGCTCAAATAAGAATATACCGTATAGAATGTATGGTATTGACGATGCTGTTGATGTAGTAATCGGTGAAAAGAATATTGCGATTATAAATCGTGACGGTACAGTTTATATTACAGGTAGCAACGAAACAGGTGTTCTTGGAAACGGTGAAGTTTGGAGTACAGGCAGTGCAAATAACGGATACAACAGAACAATACCTCTTCCTGTACTTGATACAGATATGAAAGCACTTACAGGCGTTGTGAATGGAGCATTAGGCCCTGAACATGCAATATTGAACTTGTATCAATACAAGAAATCTGCTGATGCAGAAGGCAACGATACATCAGACTTTGCAAACGAAGTATATGCTTATGGTAATAATAAGAACGGTGTTCTTGGAAACGGTGTAGCATATACAAACGGTACATTCTCTGATGAAAACGGAATGACTGTAACAGAAGATGCTCTTGGTAACGAAGTTAAGAAAACAGTTGTATTCCCAACTGATAAGAGCATTGCAAGAGTTCAGGCTTGGAAGTCTGAAACATATGTTGACGAATCAGGCAACTTGCTAACAAGAGATGTAGCTGAGCCTATGAGTGGCGTATACAGCGTATTCGCCGGTGACCACTTCAGTGGTGCTGTTACAAATAGCAGTAACGTTTATATGTGGGGGTACAAATGTATACGGTGGAATTGAAACAGGTGTACTTGGAAATAAGACTAAGAATGCTAATCAATATAAGGCAAGACTTGTTTATAAGGATGATACATCAAGTGATAGACTTGATACAATCGTTCAAGTTTCATCAATCATAAACGGTGAACACATTGCGTCAATCTCTCGTGACGGTGTTGTATATACATGGGGTTATAACAATAGATTCCAACTTGGCGATAAGAGTCAGGAAACTTCTGTTGTTCCGGTGGTTGCAGGTAATGCAAAGATGTCTATTATGCCTCCTACAGCAACGTTGGCAGTTGACGGTAAAACAACAATTACGATTACAGGCGCGCGATATGTTCTCAGTTTATACAGATCTTGCTTCAAGTGTAGGTACATTTGAATGGAAGGTATTGATGACTCGATTGCAAAGGTTACTGTTGACAGTCAGCAACCTAAGACAGCAAATGTAATCGGTGTTACAGAAGGTGAAACAAGAGTAGTTGCTACAAACACAATTACTCAGCAAACAGTATTCAGCCGTATTATCGTAACTGAAGATATAACGTATGCACAGATTCAGCTTGGTAAAGACTTCACAGTTGCCCTTAAGAAAGATGGTACATTGTGGGCATGGGGTAATAATGAAAACGGTATGACAGGTACAGGAAGTAAGCAAAGCATGCTTACAATTCCAGTACAGATCGATTCATATTACGCAAGTGTTAACGATGCTACACAAAGAAATTGCAACACCTATGGAAAATATTCTAAGCGTTGCGGTTGGTGAAAACCATGCTATAATTATCGGTCAAAGCGGTAAAGTATATGCTTGGGGTGACAATACATATGGTCAGTTAGGTGTTAACCCTATACTTATAAAGAATACAAACAGACCTATCCTTGTAGAACTTGACGAAAACTTTGCATCACAGATTATAGACGTTTCTGCCGGTGCATATCATACTGTAGCCGTAACGGCAACAGGTGAAGTTTATACATGGGGTAGAAATAATAAGGGGTCAGCTTGGCAGAAAGACAGTGACTGAAGATAACGATCCTACAAACTTCGTTCCTGAAAAGATGAAGGGCGTCGGTGAAAGTAATCTAAGCGGTGTTGTAATGTCAGCGGCAAGTAAAGAAGCAACAGCTGTCCTTATTGCAAACGGTACAGTTTACACAGTCGGCGGAAACAGTCACGGTGAACTTGGTACAGGTATAAGCAAGAGTGTTGAATACAATACTCAGCTTGAAAGAGTAACAACTATCAGAAAAGAAGATGAAACAACTGAAAATCAAGAAGAATTAAATGATGTTACAAGAATCGTAGGTAAGGGTTATAACTTCGTTGCAATTTCAACGAAGTACCATTACACAGGTAACACAAATCCTGACGGAACTCCGGAATATGTATATGATAGAAACAGAAGAGTTTATACATGGGGTGACGCATCATCTTCACAACTTGGTACAGGAAGCTTTATGCCATATGCAGATCAAGCATTAATCCTGGTGTTATCTTGGGTCAAACATCAACATATTATTCAAATGTACCGGTAGAAGTTACAATGAATCCTGATGACAGTCAGTTTAACGTAGCTGATGAAGACACAGGTGAACCAAGTATTTACCTACATAATATAGCTAATGTATCAATCGGCTATTATGAAACAGAAGACGGTCAGAGTAAGACTCATATCATGGCTATCGACAGAAAGCATAATGCTTTTGCATGGGGTAGCAATGAATACGGTGAACTTGGAGTCGGCGGTATAACTAATCTAAATGCAGCATATCTTGTTCCAAACTTGTATTATGAAGAAGACGGAACAACTCCTGCAAACAGAGCAATAATCGGTGTCGGTTCGGGCGGTATGCATTCAGCTGCATTCCTTGATGACGGATTGGTTTATACATGGGGTCAGAACGACAGCGGTCAGCTTGGTAATTTCACAAGAGATGCAAGTGAATACCCTGGCATTGTTGATGAAGAAATACATAGCTCTTGGAAATTACGATATAGTTCTTGATGATGAACAAGATGCAAACGGCGACTTTGTAAATACAATTACAGTTCCTGCGGCATATATGCGTTCATTCAGTTTGGGCAGACAGATTGACTTTGAAAAGACAAAGAAACTTGTATTCGAGTCATTCAATGATAATATAGCATCTGCTCAAAAAGTTGACGGAGATCTTTCTGATTATGGCATCAGCTATACAAAGATTACACCGGCTCATTACGGTGAAACAAAGATTATAGTTAGATACATTGACGAAGATAATCCGGAAAATAATAAGTCGGCAGTAGCAAATGTTACTGTGTTTGGTCACGCTGATGACTACAGAACTGCACCTCATATGGGTAGCGGCGATGAATTCACAGTTGCATTGAAAGCCGATGGTACAGTATGGACATGGGGTAAGAATACAGAAGGTCAGCTTGGACAAGGCGGACGTACTTCTGATAGAAATATCATTCCTACACAAGTAACATTCAGCGGTCTTGCATCAAATGCTTATATAACAAAGATTGCAGTAGGAAAAGCTCATGTAGTCGCACTTGATTCAGACGGAAACATCTGGACATGGGGTGACAATACATACGGACAACTTGGTGTAGACAAGACAACAACATATTCGACAAAGCCTGTTAAGGCAGGTGTGTATTTGACGGCATAAATTATCTAAAGAATATTGAAATCGCAGATATATTTGCCGGTGAATACAGTAGCTTTATCGTAACAGAAGGAACATCAAATATTACAATAGCTAAGAAGAATGATGGTTCAAGAGTTACAGTGCCTTTGGGAATTAACAGAAATACATTTGCATTCGGTAATGCGGCAATAGATATTGACACCGGAGAATATACCGGTGACGGTTATGGTGCAAAACCGACACAAATGAGTATTGTTAAAAAAGGTAAGTAAGATAAGCGGCGGATATGTATTAAAGACAAGCGGTACTGTTTGGGAACTACCGACCGACCCTACAAGTCCTGAATTTAAGATATTCAAGGGTGAAAACAATTCTGTAAATAACATTGTTGATATTTCATCTAAGTCAGCTGATGATCATACACTTGCACTTAATGCAGAAGGTCATGTACTTGCATGGGGTGCCGGTTCATACGGACAACTTGGTAACGGTCAATCTGACAACGGTAATATGAATAATCCTGAATTTGTTTACCTTGACAGTGATAAGACTCAACTACTTGAAAATGTTATAAGTGTATCAGCCGGTGATAAACACAGCGTTGCACTTGCAATCGAAAAAGAACGTTGCAGGCGATAATAAGGGTGTTGTTTATACATGGGGTAGCAATGAGTTTGGTCAGATCGGCAGAACAGATGTCGGCGGTAAAGTTTCACTACCTGTTAAGACTGTTTATACAGATGATGCAGACGATTTTTCAATAATCGCAATAGATGCCGGATACGGTGCTACATCAACTCTTCAGTCAACAGGATATATGTGGACATACGGTCTAAATAACAATGGACAGCTTGGTAATCTTGATATTGACAATACAGCAGTGCCTGTACTTGTCGGTAAGGGTGAAATAGAAGTTACTCCTTCTGAACTTACTATCAGAAAGGGTGATACAGTTGAAATCAACCCATTGCTAACAATCAGTGCAACAGACGCATTTAACTTGTTAGGTCTAACAGGTACGGGCTCAACAAATGTAACATACACATCATTGAATAAGGATATACTTACAGTATCAGAATCAACACCTCAAACAATGACAGGTGTTAAAGCCGGTAAAAGGCTAACCTAAAGGTTACAAGCGGTGGAGTTTCAGCTTACGTTGTTGTAACGGTTTCAGGTGGCAGTGAAGATGATAAGTATACACCAATGGTTGCAGCCGGTGAAGGGATTCACAGTTGTTTTAAAGCGAACGGCAGTGTATGGACATGGGGTGACAACTCATCAGATCAACTTGGCAGAAGTACAGCAGATACAATCGGTATGGTATCTATTGCCGAAGACGTAATGTACATTGCAGCCGGTAAGAATTCAGCTTATGCGGTAACATATAAGAAGAATGCAGACGGTAGTGAAGAAAAGCAAGCTTTACGCATGGGGCGATAATACATTCGGTCAGCTTGGCGGCGGAACAACAGCGGCTAAGTCAGTAATTCCTGTTGCCGTAACAGGTTCTAATGGAAAAAAGTTATGACAAATGTCAAGAGTGTATCAGTAACAGATAACAGTGTTCTTGTTCTTACAAATGACGGATTTGTATATGGATTTGGTGAGATGTTCGTATACAACTCAAGAAAGATTGCTCAAATTCCAAACCTTACAGGCGTTGCACAAATCAGCGGAATGTACGCTCGTACAGCTGGCGGTATGGTATGGAAGATTGATGAATCAGGAAATCCGCAGAAGGTTTCAATAAAGAAGAATAACAGTGATATATCGGCTGTTAAGATAGCGGCAGTAGAGATCATTTGCTTATTCTTGATGAAGACAGCAGAGTTTGGGCATATGGCGATAATACATACGGTCAAATCGGTAACAGTAAAAAATGCGGCAAGCAATGCGGTACAAGTTAAGATAAGTGAAAACGAATACTTAGTAGATGTATCGGATATTGCGGCAGGTCAATATTCTTCATACGCAGTTAAGACAGAAACATTAGCCGATAAGACAAGCAAATCAACAGTATATGGTTGGGGCGACAACAGTTCAGGACAGCTTTGGCAAAGATCCGGCAACAAATGAACGTATGTCAGTTGCAACAATCATAGATTCAGCTCCTTCAAACATTGATGTAATTTCAGCCGGATATAATCAAGTATACTTGATTGATTCAGATGGTAGAGTTTGGGGCGAAGGTGAAAATGATCTTGGTCAGCTTGCAAACGGCGAAACACAAAAACAGCAGTAAGTTTGTTATTTGCGGTGACAGTCAGATTGAAATTAATAAGGTAGACGAAGACGGTAACATTATCTCTTCAGGCTACGGTACAATCTATGTCAAGAAGGGTGAAATGGCAGACTTACAGGCATCATTTGAGGCATTCAACGTTTATACCGCTAAAGCAGGTGCAAATACTGATTATAACTTCAAATATGAAGTTCAAAATAACGGAATGGTAGTCGATGACGCTGTTCTGTCAGTTCCTGAAAACGGAAAGAGTATTGAGGCACTTAAAGAAGGAATTGCATATGTCAAAGTAACAGAAAGCGAAAGCTTGAATAAGACATCATTTGCTAAGATTGTAGTTCTTCCGCAAGATGCTGATTATGACTTCCAACCAAAAGTACAGGCAGGAACAAACCATACAATAACTGTACGTTACGACGGCAGTGTATGGGGATTCGGTGTTAACACACACGGACAACTTGGTACAGGCAACACAGATACAAGTGATAAACCGGTAGCGGCATTTACAACATCAAAGATTTACGTTGATGCTGACGCAGGATATGATCATACACTTCTTCTTGATAAGAATGGCGTTGTATGGGCAGCTGGTAATAATGACCGCGGTCAGCTTGGTATAACAACTGCTGACGGTGAATCACATATCTTCAAAGAGTAAATGTTGACCTTGGAGTAGGAGAAAAATTTGTTTCAATAGCCGCAGGCAACGGATTCAGTATGGCTCTTACAAATAAGGGTAACGTATATGCTTGGGGTGATAATACACGGACAACTTGGTCTTGGTGATGAAACAGAAGTTGCAACACCGAAGAAACTTGCGATTGCTAATGTAAGACAAATTTCAGTAGGCGAAGATCATACACTATTCTTGCAGATGAACGGAACAGTTTATGCTACAGGTAATTATGAACATAATAAACTTGGTATTTACAACTTGTCAGGAGATTTGAGAATTCCTACAAAGGTTCCTTCATTCCTTGGTGCATCAGTAGTAGCTGTATCAGCCGGAACTAACCATAGCTTGGCATTGTACTATACTACAAATGCCGCATCATTCGGTGATAACAGTTATGGACAACTTGGTAACGGAAACTTGTTGGAAAACAACGGCGATTCAAACAGTTGAATCAAGCGGAATATTTGATATATCGGCCGGATATAATCATTCTATGGTAACAAATCAAACAGGTACGCTTTATGTATTTGGTGATAACTCATTAGGACAACTTGGTCTTGGTGGTATGAACGATGGTACAATTCAATATATAAGCAAGCCTACAGCAAACGAAATGTTCCTAAGCAATGTTTATGCAATGAGCATATCGGCTGGTAATAAGTTCAGTACATTTGCCGACAGAAACGGTGTTGTATACGGTTTCGGTGATTATACACAAGGCAATGGTACAGAATTTGATTGGATACAATCGAAACACGCAGTGATACTCCTGTTATGATAGGTGAATCAAGACTTGTTGCCGGAGACAACGAAGTAACAGTTGTTTCAGACGGCGATGAAGTTAAACTTAATGTTCCTGATGTATCTAAGTTTAATCTATTGTTAGATTATAACGATTCAGTTGATACAACAGCTGTAAGCATTAATGGTGATATTGCCGATGCAAGAATTGATGAAAACGGAGATGTTTATGTTTCAGGTAAGTCTGTTACGGGTCTTACACAGATAGTTATAACAAGAACAATCAAAATTCAAACGGCACAAGTGCCGGAAGTGAAAAAGCTTGTATACTTTGTAACAAATATCGAGCAAGGAACAGACGAAAATCATCAATCGTAGCACCTATGACTGCATCAGGCAGAGCACATACAATAGTGCTTAAGCAGGATGGCAGCGTATGGGCATTCGGTAGCAACACATATGGACAGCTTGGTATCGGAACGGTAGATAACGTAATTCAAAATGTTCCTCAGAGATTAACATTCTTTGATGATCTAAGAAAAGTTGAAGAAAGCTCAGACGGTACGCTTATAAGCACAGGTGAAAACGTTGTTAAGGTTTATGCCGGTGAGTATCATTCAGTAGCTTTGACAGATAAGGGCAATGTATACACATGGGGGTCTAAATAACAGAGGACAACTTGGACTTGGTTATGATCCTTCAGTTCGTGATATGGTTATGTCACCTGAACGTGTATCATTGACAGATTCAAACGGTAAAACAGTTGAGTTAACCGATATAGTTAAGGTATCGGTCGGAACATATCATACAGTAGCACTTTCAAGAAGTGGTATAGTATATGCTTGGGGATGGAATGACTATGGTCAGATTGGTAATGACTCTAACTCGTCACAGTCATACTCATCAACTCCTGTAATCGTTAAGAGCCTTAATAAGGTTGTTGACATCAGCCGTGGTTCAGGCGGTCAAACAGTTTATGCAATTCGTTACGACGGTAGCGTATGGGCATGGGGCAGCAACGACAGCGGTCAGATTGATGTTAACAGTATAAATACAAAGATCTACAGAGAACCGACAGAAGTTAAACTTAAAGTCGGTAACACTGATTACAGTAATGATGTAGTTCGTATTTATACAGGTCTTAACCATTCAGCGGCATTACTAAATGACGGTAATGTTATTACATGGGGTGAAAACAACCAAAAGCAACTTGGACGAGAGGCAGAATCTATTGAAGGAACAACAATAGCAGCTCCTGGACTTGTAGATAAATCAAATCTTACAGGCAGTGACTATATTGTTAGCCTTAAAAGTAGGTGCAACTCATAATGTTGCTATCCTTGGCGATCAGAATGTTGCAGTATGGGGCGACGGTGCAGACGGTAGACTTGGTCTTGGTGATCCTAAGACAGGTAACGGTACGGAAGATGTAGAAAAACCTACATATGTAACGGTTGAAAATGCATCAACAGGTACAAGAGAAAACCTACAAGCATTGGCAGTATCTACAGGCGGTGCATTCACAATCGTCTCAAGAAGTATGGTTGATACAAGCGATCCTAAGAACGGTATGGTTTATGGCTTTGGTATCAACGATATTGGTCAGTTAGCTCTTGGCAGACCGAGCGATATGACTAACTCAATCATTTACGAACCGGCAATCGTTGCAGGTGATGTGGCTGAAATTAAGCCAAGTGCCGCAACAATGAGCGTAAATGACGTTAGAAAGGTAACTATCAAGTTACCAAGATTCTATGTAACAACTCCGGGAAATACTAACGGAGGCGATTACACAGCAAAAGTTGTAAATATCGGAGATACAACAGGTGATATAATCACATATGATAAGACAACTCAAAATGTTACAGGTGTTAAGATTGGTACGGCAATGCTTGTTATTACCGATAATGAAACACCGACAGAACTTGATGCAACATTCACAGTAATTGCAGAACAAGACGACAGAGTTGGCTATTTGTACTACGATATTGAAAATCCTGAAAAAGAAGATGAAATCATCAGTACAGCCGGTGAAGTTCAGGATACAGATTGGTTCCTTGATAAAGGATTCTTGACGTATGGTACAGACTATACTATAGAAACAGCCACAGACGAAACAGGTAAAGAATATAATGCAGTAGTTCTAAAGGGCGGAATAACTCAGCTATACAGTGTAGTTACTCCTATATCTAAGACAGGTGAAGGTAGCCTAAGAATTTGCTCAAGAGTAATGTCAGATTCTTTGACACTTCATGACGCTGACGGAAACGCAGTTGATTGCACAGTTGAAAAAGAAATTGGATGAAAACGGTGAATACTATTATCAAGTTGATAATGTTAAGGCTGAAGATGTTACATTGTATTACCTTGACTTTACAAATGACGATAAGGTAAGAAAAACAAAACTTGCTATTATCGGTAAGTCAAGCGATGCAACAATCCATCATATTTCTGTAACACCTGTTTATAACAAGGATACACTAAACGGCAAAGCAGATCATACATATTATGATGGTGCTACTCATATTCCGGCAGCCGTACTAAAAGAAGACGGAACGGTTGATTATTACTACTATATCGCTCCTGATACAGACAGTGATAACAATCCGCTTGTCGGTGCAACTGTTTACATTGACGGTCAAAAAGCGTCAATAGTATCAATAGCATCAATTCCTGTAAACTCAGATCATACTGAAAATGAATATCATGGTAAGTATTTTGACGCACAGAATATTGCTATCGGTACAGACAGTACATCAGAAGTTACAACTAACGGTAACTTTACGGCAACTAAGCTTACAGTAACGGCACAAGACGGAACAACTAAAGATTATATCCTATACATCTATAAGGAATCATACGCAACATCTATTGCGAAGATTACTGTTTCAACAGACAGCAATACTTATACGGCAGTTAAGGCAGGAGAGAACAGATACCAGGTAATCGTTCCTGAAAATGTTACTCTTGCAGATATAACAACATATACTACACTTGACAGAACAAACATTGCTTACAGAAATAACAGCAGTGTTAACCCTGATAAGGAAGGATTAACAAGTCCGGCAGTATATGAAGACTTTATCATCGGTACAAACACACTTGTTACAACAAATATTTCTACAACTGTAATAGGTGGTAACATCGGTTCAGGCGAATATATCCTTGATATTATCAAAGTTAAGGATGAGGATGATCCGTATGTTGCAGTTGACCATACAAGAATAATGCCGTCTAAGGATGGAACATGGTATATAGCATCTGTAGATGACGATGCAGAAAATGCAGTTATCACAGTATCTACAATACTTGAAGGCGGACAAGTCAAGATAGGTAATAACGGTAAGATTGAATCGACAATCAGTGAGGTTACATATGTTCTTGATAAGAAGAAGATGGACGCAAACGGATATGAAGACGTACCGTTTACAATCTTCCCCCTAAGAACGACAGCCCTCAAGGAAAAAGACAATCCGTATTTACAAGAATTCTGCCGATCCGAGATTGAATAAGATCACGGTAACAGTTTATGATGATGCGAATGGAGTAATTGAAACTGTTGACGCTTACTATGATGTTGTTCAACAACAATATGTAGCATTGATTGACAATTACGAAGACGACAGACCAATTCTTGTTGAGGCAAGAAGTTTGGCAGTCAAGACAGACGCAGACGGAAATACTGTAAATGCTAAGGCGGCAGTCGTTGAATATGGAGACGATTTAAGCACTGCTCAATATCTTGACGTAGCGTCACTTAACAGTAATACAAACGGTGTCATCACAAACTACAGCTTAGGTGTAGAACCGATTGACACTAAGTATTCAAAAAGAATCATATAAACTTGCGGTTATTAAGAATTCTTTGAATATTAACGCAAGTGCAAAGACTGATAAGATGAATGAATTCTTTTGCAGCAACAGTCGATGCAGATGATTCAAGATTGCTTGAAACAAAAGTTATTTACAGTGAAACAGGCGCAGATATTAAGGTTATCCTTGATCAGCCTTTATGAACAGGTTGCGATAGGTAAATTTGAAAAACGGCGACTATAAGATGGGACAATATAAGTCAGTTACATCTAAGATTGCCGATGGTGAAAAAAACCATATATCGTATTCAGTAAACAGGCACTTGATCCTGAAGTTAATAAGGAAACTAACTATAAACTTATGGTTAATCCGGATCTGTAACAAAAGGATTACATTCTTACAATTCTTTATGTTAAGGATGATGTTACTGTTGAATACGTTAAGACGTATCTACTCCTGAATCATCAAGATACACAATAGTAAAAGAAGAGAATAGCGATAAAGAATATCAATATTATCTTGCAATTAAGCAATCGGATTATGACAATGATAAGAGTATAGCTCTTGAAATCAAGGCTACAAGCTCTAATGCTTATGTAACGATTGCATCTTCACCGGATGTATCGGATGAAGAAGTAAGTTATGTAACAGGTAAGAGTGGTAAGTTTGAACAAGTTCTAAATCAGACAATCAGAGTTCAAGACTACATCACGTCTGAACTACCTTCAATTTCAATGACGAGGCAATAGAAAAGTCTACTGTAAAGACAAATTACAATAAGACGACAAGTAACAATAACAATAGATACAGATACAGAGTTTGACGGATACTTCATCACAGTATCTGATACAGCTAAGAATGCTGCAATCAGAGTTGTGACAAAGGATGACCACGCATCGGTTGCAATAGGTAAATTCCTTGCTATCGAAGACTATGCTATTATGTCAGATAATTCTGCTAACGTAGAAGTTAAGAAGAATTACATCAGTAGTTTGAGTGATTCAGATTACTCAACACACGAAAAGAAGATTGAAGCATACGATTTGACAGACGGCAACAGATACAACTTGACTGCCGGAGTAAGTGCTGATTTACGAAAGGGAATATTTGTTCCTATAGTAATCAAAGCTGAAAAACGGTAAGACAGATATAAGTTATCTAATGATTCGTGGAGATAAGTCTGACTTGACTCTAAAGAATTTGTATGTAAACATTCGTTATTCAGACGGAACATCAGAATGGACACTTGTAGACGGTCCTGACTCAATCACAGGTGAATATTCAGTTGGTATTCCGAATAATATGACATCCATAGACATTAAAGCAATAGCTAATCGTTCGGATATTATCTCACTATTGGTCGGTGAAAATACTGCCGATGAAGGTGAAGACGGCGAAGACACAGATACATCTGAAACACCAGATACACCGAGCGAACGTTCATGGATTGAAACATTGAAACTTGATCTTGATACATCAGTTTACCCACTTGTTTATAATGGTACTAATGTAGATAAAGATTCAGGTGAAAGAATTAAGATAGGTCAAGCTATTGACCCTGACAGTCAGACAACTGTTGTTAAGATTTATCTATATGCAGATAACGGTACAATGATTACCAACGAAGATGCACCGATAATTCTTAATATTAATAAGAAGTCTGAAGATGCTAATATCAGCAGTGTTACAATTAATCCTGATACAGTTTACGAAAACAGTGATTCAACAGAAAGATTAGATGAAAATCAAATACCTAGATTTACTGTATTCGCAAATGAGGATCTTGATAACCCTGAAAAAGAATCTTATACAGAGGCATTTACAGTTAAACTATCAAGCCCTAAGGCTAAATTTACTATTGACTCAAGCAAGGCTGAATATGAGCCAGACGCTGACGGAAACGTAAGCTTCTCGCTTAACCTTGTTGAGAGATGAAAATAACAGAAACATATTCCATGTTCCTGTAACAGTTACAGCCGAGGCAGGTAATACGAAGAAGTACATCTTGAATGTAGAACTTCATACACTTGACATTGGTATTGTAGACTTGAAGTACAACAATGCGTCGACAAGCTATGACAGTGAAAAGAGAAACTATTATGTATTTGAAGAAAAAGAATACAAGTAGCGGTTTGTTGTACATTATGTCAACAAACGGAACAACGCTTACGATTGATTCCGAATCAAATCATTATAGTACAGAATCAAATACAATAGGAAATGTATTCGATGATACTGTTACATTTGATCAAATGCTTAGCACAACATATACTAAGCAGGAATATAAGATTCTTGTTCATGCCGCATTCGGTACATTCGCCGACGGTAGCATTAAGGAATACACTAAGGAATACACATTCACTTCTAACCTAAAGGATAACAATACAAATCTTGTATTGTACATCAACGGTAAGAAGGTTGAACATAACAACGGTGTATTTGAATCAAGTATCTCATACACAGCTAAGGATTATGAATTAAAGGCAGAGGCTGAAAGCAACTATGCACTTGTAGGAATTAATTTAACACCTCCTACAAATGTAAAGACTGAAACAAAGACAATAGAAACTCCGGATCAAGAAATTGAAAACGTAAGAATTTATGTAACTGCACAAGACGGAACTCTTGCACCGTACGGTGAGGGTGACGGAGGTTACTACATTAATTCTAACAAGAAAGAATGAAACTGCAGAACTTGAGACAGTCACATCAAGCAATGTGGATGCAGAAGTTGAATATGATGAATCTACTAAAGAATACATCATTTACACAAGCAGTTCACAGGCACAGGCAACAGCAGTTCTTACTCCGGAATCAATCGGCGCTAAGGTTGGTTTGTTCAAGTATGACGGAACTCAGTGGGTTGCACAGACAAATTACACTGACGTTGACGCGAATATGAGCGTTGACTTGGGCAGCGACATTATGAAGAATGTAAATAACGGCGTATATCAAATTCGTGTTAAAGCTGAGAATGCCGAAAGCGATGAAGAATACAAAGCATACACACTTCGTATTTCAACAAAGAGCGGCAACACAGGAATTGAGCAGATTATAATTGAGGAGAATAAACCAGGTCATTACAACAGCGTTAAGCATGAGGCTGTATGGGATGGTAAGGTTCCTCCGAGAGATGCAACAATCAAGATTGTTCCGACAGATAAGCATGCTACAATTACAAATGTTGTTCGTGTTAAGTCGGCAGACAGTGACGCAAGCATATTTGAACCGATTAAACAGCCGGTTGAAAACAATACAAACAGAGGTACAATAGAATTTGTACTAAAAGACGGTGTTAAGATTGCTCCTGACTACTATGAATACTATCGTATTACAGTTGCACCGCATAACGGTGGCGCAACACAAGATTATATCCTTCGTCTACAAGGTGTAGATGATGATGTAAGCTTGAAGATAGTAACAATAGACGGTCAAGAAGGTACATACATCGAAGAAAGCAGCCAATATAACTTTATGGTTGCAGAAAAATCTGTTAAACCATATGTTGAAACAAATTCAGAAAATACAAACATTGTAGCTATCAACGGTCATACGCTTAGCACACTTTCAAATGTTTGGGAAAATGAAGGTTATATGTATGATGTTGACCTTAATAATAATGAGGTTAACACAATCGAGGTAACAGTTAAGTCTAAACTTTATGAAAGCGATGAAAAAGACTCCGAATGCAAAGAAGACATATGTCATTGCATTGTATACCGCATCTCATAATGCAGATTTGGGAGATATTATAGTTAATACAATTAAGGCTATACCTCGTCCGGAAAATCCGACAATCTATGATGCGTCAATTCCGACATACGATAAGGATAACCCATTGAGTTTCTGGAATCCTGCAACGATTGAAGTAAATGCTCTAAACGGTTATACAACAATCGAATTTAGAGGAACAGCTGATAAGGCAGACGGTAAACTTATTGTAGAACGTACACTTGAAACCGGAATTACTACTTATCAGATAGAAACAACATCATCGTCAGGCAGATACAAGCAAAGTTTATACATTGAATATCACAAGAGATCGTGATATTCCTGATGTACAGAAAGTATATGTAAATGATACAGAAGTACAAAAGGGTCAAAATACATTTGTAGATATAAGCTTGTTTGCAATAGAAGATGATACATATGTTGCAACAGTAAACAGACATGACCCTGTAAATATTACAATTATGCCTAAGGGCGCAATGTCAACTGTAACACTTTGGGGTGACACAATCGAAACACCTGTATCAAAATACAGAGGCGGAGTATTTGAAAATGTCGCACAGAACGAAAGCGGTACTACAAACTTTGAATTCAGAGTTGACGCCGCAGACGGAAAGGCAAGCAAGACATACAAACTTCAAATCCTTTATGCAGGTGATGACGATACAGATCTTGAAAAGCGTTTCATTCAAGGGCATTGAGGCAGGCAAGATTAGTCCTAACTCAGATGATTACTATACAGATGCCGATGGTACTCAAAAAGCAGTACAAGGCTAAGTATATTGTAAACCTTGTAAATGAAAAAAGAATATTACGGTGATATTGTAATCAAGGGTGTAAATGAATATCAAGGTATTACACTTTATGATGAGGACGGTTCAACTGTTATAGCAAACAGCACAAGCGGTATTTTGACAAGATTCTATACAATGAGAAAGAATGTAGTAAATCTACCGTTCACAGTAACCTCACATAATATTGATAATGAATTTGTAACAGAGCATTATATCTTGACTCTTACAAGAAGAATGCCTGAACTTGAAGAGGTAAGAGCCGACGATAATCTACTTATCTATAATAAGATACAGTACACATATCAGGCACTTCCGAATGCAAAGAAAGTTAAGGTTTATGTAAAGGCAAATGATAAGGATGCTAAGGTACAAATCGGAGATTTCGATTGGGCATTGTATGAGGATGAACAGGATTACGATATAGCAAGGCAGGCGAAACAACATTCACTGTTCCGCTAAATATTTCGGTTTATCCGTATACTGAATACACAACAAGAAATCTTGTAATTACAAAGGGGTGACTCTAAGTTAAAGCAAATCTCAGTATCTGTTAAGGATAATGATGAGGCTGTATCAAGACGTATTGCAGCTAATGATTACGGCGAATATGTAGCGGTAATCCCTGAAGAAAACACAAGCGAATATGTAACTGTTTCACTAAATGCACCATCAGATGGTTATGTACTTGAACTTTACAGACAAGGTACAAAACTTGCAACAGGTGTTGCAGATGAGGACACAGGTAGCTTTGAACGTAGAATCGACTTGTATAATGTCGAAAATCTAAACAACGCTCGTAATGAATTAACTATTTATGTGAGCGATGGTCAAGGCAACGAAGCATTATATCCATTGTGGTTGAATAAGGTTTCAAGCAATACGGCAGTTAAGACAGTTATTGCACAAAGAGGTACATCAGAAGAAAGCGTTGCTGAAAATAATACAGATACATCAAGCAACTGTGATTCACATGAAGTTGAAATTACAGACAGTGCACAAGCAGTTAAGTTGTATATTGAGGCTGAAGACCCAACAGCAACCGTAAAGGTTGGTACGAAGTCAAGAGTAGGTTCAATAGAAATCAGCGTTCCTGTAAGTACGGGAAGATCAAGCTACGATGTAGACTTTGATATTATCTCAACAGCAACTGATGAAAACGGCATAGCCGTATCTCAAGCACATAAAGTTACTTTGGTACGCCAGAGTGATGTTGCAGAACTTGAGAGCGTAGTTGTAAACGATACAAATGTAGTAGCAAGCGGAACTTTATAATGCTCACAACTTAACAAGCGAAACAGCAAATGTTGTTTTGAAAGCTAAGAATAACGGCAGAATTGAAGTTATTGACAGACTTTGAAAATGTTCTTGCATCGGATGATACAACATTAGACAGTGTATGGACAGATTCAGATATGCCGCTTGAAAACGGCGAAACAACTAAGTATGTTGTAAGAGTAACTTCACAGAGCGGCAGAAAGTCAGTTGACTATATGCTTGTTTTGGAAAGAGCCGATTATGTTGGCGGTCTTGAATTTTAAAGACAAAGCTTGCAGATGAGGACGATTACACAACTCTACAGCTGACAGCAAGGGTATCTACACACTTCAAATCGACCAAGATGATGAAACAATAGACATTTGGACAAAGGCACTTGCATCAAATGCCGAAGTTACAATGACATTGCCTACATTGATTGGCGGAAATGTGGACTACATGACTGTACCGACTTCAGGAATGAGCGAATTTAATACAGAAACAGATTGGAGCCGAGATGTATATCTAAGAAAAGACATTAAGGAATTCTATATCCCTGTATATGTAGCAGTTCCGAACAGTAAGTATTCATACAGATATACTCTAAAACTTGAAAAAGACAGAACCTAAATATAGGTGAAGTTAAAGTTTATGCAGAGGATATGGATAATGAACTTGCTGTTGCAACAACAGATAAAAACGGAAATGACGTTTATGAATTGATTGTCAGTGAAGATAAGACAAATGTTCACGTTAAGGTTACAGCAAGCGGCAATAACGCTATGGTAAGCGGTGATTACGCATCAGTAGGTGCGGCTCTACCAAATTCGGCTGTAAATAACAGTGTATTTGAAAAAGAAGAATGGGCTCTTAACGGAGAAGTGACAACATTCGAGTTCAAAATTCGTGCAGAAGATGCCGATGAAAATACATATAAGACAATTTATCTAAATGTATACAAGGCAAATGAAGATACAGATCTTGAAAAAGTAGAAGTTAGATATACTGTAACAACGTTGAGGGAACAGTTCAGGCAGTTAAGGAGAAAACGGCGAATATAACGCATGGATTTCTTCTGACAAGACAAGTGATGTACTTGTTGACTTGATTGCTCAGGCAGCCAATGCCGGAGCTATGGTACATATAGACGGTAATACAGTTGCATCAAGACATACAGATGTTCTTGAAGATGTATCTGCACCGGTTACCGCTAAGGAGATTACTGTTGTATCATCAAACGGACAAGCTAAAGCTGAATATAGGGTTAATGTATATATCGCAAATCTTGAACTAAAGACAGTAGACGCATCGGGTAATTCATATTATCCAACAACCGTTTCTGAATCAATAGACGCCAGAGCGGCTGATGTTTATGAGATATTCATAGATGGCGATTATACAGATATACGAATTGAGGCAAGCGACGTTAATGCTGAACTTACAACAGGTATACTTTCCTGACACAGCACCTGAACCGAATGCAACTTCTTCAAATAGCTATTATAATTCATCATTGGCATTGAAAGACGGATATGCAGAAATTCAGGTTAATGTAGGAAATGCTAATATTCCAAGTTCGTTCAATAACATATCATATGTAAGAATTTATAAGAAGGACGATAATAATAATCTTGACTATATCGACTTAACATATGAAGACGCTAAGGGCGATGAAATTGTTGTCAGAGCCGAAAAGGTTGACGATGATACATATGCTGCAATAGTAGATGAAAATGTTTCATTGACAGACATTAAGGCAAAGGCAGAATCTAATTCGGCTAAGGTACAGATTGAACCGAATACAACATACAAGACATCGTATGATGAATATAAGGAATATCAGTTAACAAGCGATGAACAGAATGTCAATATCAATGTAAAACCTTCATCAGGTACAAATGATAAGACATATACTTTGACAATCTACAGAGCAAATACAAGTCTTGAATCAGTTAAGGTAGACGGCACTGAGGAAATCGGTAATGTTAAGAAAGAAGTAATTAACGGTTCAACGGCTGATGTATATGAAGCAACTGTTACAACGGATAAGGCAGACTTATATGTTAAGGCAGTCAGCGACAGCGCTCTTTGTAAATGTTTCAGCAAATGGAACAAAAGCAGAAGACACCGCAAGCAATATATGGACAATAAGCGGATACGAGATTAATGATGACAGTGTATTATTGACAATTTCAATCAGACCATCAAGTAAGATAAGTGTCGATAGAAAGGCATACTTGAGAATCAGCGGAATTAACGATAAGACAGACATTGACGTAATCGCTAAGTACATAGATGCAGACGGCATTGAACAAACAATAAACGCTGATACAACATATCTTGTATCAGATAAGGAATTCATAGTAAGAGTTCCTTACGGTATCAATAAGTTAACCGAACTTACTGCGTCAACAACAAAGGATAATGCTCTTGCAGGAGTATATATCAGTACTGACAGTGCATTGACAAATGTTCCGTATGAAAAGAAGACATATACTGAAAAGAATGTAGCTCTTACAGACGGAGTAGTATCTACAAGATACGCATATGTCATTGCGACAGACGAAGTAAACCGTGAAAAGTACACAATTATAATTGTTCCTCAAATCAATCTTGATTTGACAGCTTATACAGAGTGGAATGGTTCAACGGGTGATAAGGCAACTAAACTTGTTGATGGAAACGGAAACGTAACACATAATGCTTTGGTAAGCCGTGCAGATAATACTAATATCGGACTTATCCCTGATGATAACAGAGTCAATGTAAGTTATACTTATAACGACGCAACTTTGAATCAGAGATACGGTACTGTACAAGTACCTAACCTTGAAGAAGGCAAGTCGCTTGATATTCCTGTAAAGGTTGTATATTATGCAGGTCAGCATTATGAACAGGTTTCTGAATCAACGTTGAGAATCTTTATTAAGAATACAGTTGTTGATCTTGAAAGCGTCATTGCAGAATACGTTGACACTAACGGTACAACACAAACTGTAATCGCAGTTCCTAATAAGGATGACGACGGTAATATCACAGGATATACAGCGTATGTTCCTGAAGATCTTGAAAAGGTAGATTTAACAGCTAAGACTGTTGAAACACTTGCAAATGTTCAGATAAGTGATACTAAGGATAACGATAAGTATACAGTAAACAAGTATACATGGACAGGCTTTAAACTTACAGCGGATACAACTTCAACAAATATATTTGTTAAGGCAACAGATAACAAGACGGAAAAGGCCTATAACCTTGATGTTATAAAGACAAACCTAATTCCTGAAGTTACAATGTATCCTGCAACAGTAGATAATTATAACAATGGCTATAAAGCAACATATGATTCTGCAACAGGTAAGTTTACAGCAAGAGTTGTTCCTGGTACTCCTGGTCAAATCAAGATTGACAAGGACGGCTATTATGTAAGATACGGTTATATACCAAATGACGGAAGTGAAACTTATGCTAATAAAGCTAAGTTGTATGCTGATAATGATGAACATATCACATGGTCACAATGGTATGACGGTACAACATTAAAGGATAATACTCTTCCAATGGCAGACCTTGTAACAGGCGATAATGCAGTAACACTTATCAAAGTACAAGTGGGAATGAGAGCAACAGACGATGTAACCGGAACAGATATTGGTGACGGTAACTATGTAGGCACAAGCAAGATTTACAACTTGTTTGTATCACAGATGTATAAGGATGAAGACAATTTGACAATATTCCTTGATAATGATACAAAGGTTAACAAGGAAAACAGTAAGGCAGAAACAGACGAAAACGGTCAGACAGTTTATGTATATGAATACGGAATTGATAAGACTGAAACAAGAGAAAATGTTACAATGTTTGTCGAAGCACTTACAAACAACAATTTGACGAAACCGAATACAAGTTACTCAGCAACAGGAACAACATCAACTCCTGACCAATCAGGTAAATTCAGTTACAATATTAAGATCAGCGGCGGATACAGAAGTGACAGCGTAGACGTAAAGATTAATCCATATACCGAAGGTACGGAAACAGTACCTACAATAGTTGATATTGTTTCAACATCTGAGGCAGGTACGGAAGTACATTACAGAATTAAGATTTACAGAAAGTCAAGCGACGCTTCTATTGAAAAGTTAATCGTACCTGGCAGTGATGAAAATGTCGGTGATGTAGACTTGACAAAGGCAACAGATGTAAACGGTGTAGCTCACTATGCAGTAACCGTTTCGACTAAGTATCTTGAAGAAGATGAAGACGGTAATGTCCTTGTTCCTGTTTATATCAGATCGACAAATAACAAAGCTGTTATTAACGTAACTAAGGTAGACGACAGTTATGTTCACGAAACAGTGACTGACGATACATCTTACATCTTGGTACCGATTAATGTAATTAATAAAAAGGCACAAGTAAGCTTTACAATAACAGCTGAAGATAATTCAGCAACTTCAAGTCATGTGGTTGATATAACAACTGTTTCGGCAGATTCAGATATTGACTTGATTATGATTGCTACAATGAATACTCAGAGTATGGCAGAAGAAGAGTTCGATAAGAATTATATTGATGCTAACGGACATGAGGTAATTGTATATAAGGGTTACTTGTCATCAGATGATGTAGGAAAGAAGAGCAGTGCCGTAACGCTTTCAATCGCTGCATCAGAAATTACAACTCAGATTGTAATGGATAAGAAACACACTATTGTTCGTGTAGGCGACGGCAAAGAAAAACGAAGTTTATAATGATAATCAGCAATATCAATATGTTTACGGTAATGGTAATGCACATTATAAGTATACAAACAAGATTCAGGAAATGGATAAAGATGAGTATACATTTATGAATTTTGAAACGATTGCCGAAGACGGAGTAACTAAGAAGTATTATGAAGTTAGACTTTATCCAATGGATAAGGATAATATGAACCTTGAAACTAAGAAGTATCCGACATCTGACGGCGACGAAGAAACACTTGTATCGTTGTGGGCAGGTGAAGTCGGAACAATCGAAACAATGGAAAGACCTAATACAAGAGAACTTTCTGCTGAAGAGATGAAGAGTCATGGTTATACAGATACTTCAATACCGACATATATCGCTTATATCGGCAATGATGTAACAGCTGTTGAAGTTAAGGGACGTACAGAACATGATTATGCAAGCATTAAGATTCATAATGCTGCTAAGTACGACATTAAGCAACAGGTTACAACAGTTACAGGTCTAAGAAAGGGTCAAAATGTAACAATCAACATCTATGTAAGATCACAGAATATGCAGAATACTGTAAACAGCTCCGCAGTCGGAACAGGTAAACAGTATCGTCTATTGCTTGAACGTGTTTCAAACGACAGAACATTGCATTTGGCAGAAGTAGCGCCTAAGGACATCATAGATGGAGATAATATCAATGAAGAACATTCTTATCAGACTGCAACAATATCACATGAACGTGAAGAAATTACAGCTGAGATTAACTATGGTGCAACTATCGTACCAATGAGATTTGAGGCTACAATTTCAGACGCAATCGTTACAGTAATAGGTGATATGCAGACGGGTGAAGAAATAGCAGACAGTGATGAAAAAGACTGTATCAGGTAAACATTCAGTTGTTGCTAAGCTAAACTTCACATCAGACAGTCAATCATATATAGTAAGCGTTGCAAACCAAGCAAATGATCCATATCCAAAGATTTATACATTGACTTTGACAAGAAAGAACAATGACCTTGCGTTAGAGGATATATTTGTTCAAGGTAACCAAGCTACATATGTTGGATTGGAAAATAACATTCCGGTTTACGAATCAGAAATCTTATACGATGTACAAGATGTTTCAATCCAAGCTGTAACAAAAGATAAGAGTGCATACGTTGACGCTGTTACAGACGTTAAGGAAGAAAACGAAAATTACATTTACTCAACATATTTCAGAAAATCCAAGCTTTGCAACAGAAGGTAAAGTTCTTGTTACAAAACCTTACGAATATATGATTTATGTGGGTTCTTCAAACTTTGTAAGCGGACTTCCTGACCAGATTACTCCTGTAATCTTACGACTAATCCGTAAAGACGGCGGCGACATAACTTCTGACTTATCAGTTGTAATGCGTGTCAGCCATATTGAAAATGAATCGGGTAGATTGGCAACACCTTCAAGTATAGGTGCGAGTTTTGCAGATCCTGCGTCATATGAAGTATTGATTAACCAAAATGCAACAACTGCATATATCAATGTAACCAATAACCATAAGACTACGGAATTGACTGCATATTATCCGATTGAATATACTACTGATGAAGACGGAAACAACATATTAGTTACAGACGAAGATCATCATGTTGGCGGTCCAAATGCACTAAGAATGAGATTCTCTGTTCCGATGAATAATCAGCCGTATATTACAGTAAGAGTTCGTGCGAAAGACGGTAAGGGGGTAATATCAAGGAATACAACTTGAATATCAGACGTGAATCTAACGATGCGGCTCTTGAATACGGAAAGACAGTCGATATTAAGGATTACACAGATAAGAAGACATTATCTGATGTATCCGCAGTTTCAAACGGACAAGAAAAAAGATACTCTTAACGGCATAGCAGGTATGTTTAATACATATGTAATCAATATGCCTGAGGGATCGGCAACTTCTAAGTTTGAACTAAAAAGCAAGAAGCATTTATGCAACTATTGAAATGTATGACGAAACAAAGGGTGAATTTGTTGCAAACAGTGACGATGTTAAATATCTAAAGACAACTAACAGATTGACAGTTGTAAATGACAGAGAAAAGCATCTATACTTCAGAATTGTACCGGCGAGCGTTTCTTATAACCCTGAAAATGATAAGAACAGTCAATACAATGATAAAGACGGTTGTACATATTACAGACTTGATATAATCAATACCCGGTCGGTACGGGCGTAGACAAGATTTATGTTCAGTACACATATGAAAACGGAGTTGATAACGGTCAACTTGCAAGTACAGACGGACATACAGGCTTTATTGCCACAGTTCCGATGAACTTGACAATGACGGATATTAAGATTGTACCAAAGAGTGCAGAGTCATCTATCATAGTAGACGGATATTCGGACGGTTCAACACCGGGTGCGGTAGTTCTAAAGAATGTTCCGTTACCTGATAACACAACAATTATCAACTTTATTGTTAAGTCAGTAAATAATATCGAAAACCCATACACATTGAGAATTTTGAAACTTGACGAGGCAGATTATGGTATGTTAGTTAAGGTTCAAAAGTACAATAGATGCAAATTGGGATGACGATAGAGAAATGTATATAGCAGAAAGCGAACTTCCGACATACCAGACAGAGTCAAGCGTAACAGCTATATTCACAAATGTTAATAATACAGAATACTATGCGGTTGTAGGGAGCAGAGAGTGAACAGAATCTGAGAGTGAAGATAAGTAGCTTGTCGAATACTGTTACAAATTCACATATCGCACTTCAAGGTGCAACAACATATGTGCCAATCTCAATCTATGCAACAGCAACAGCTGATAAACCTGATAAGACATATACTGTACTTATTAATAAGTCAGCTATAGATAACATTCTTGATTATCTAACGGTTGAAAGACGTGCTCCTGATGAAGATAACACTATTGGCAGTGACAGAGTATTTGAATCTCATGTATACAATGACACGGCAACGGCGAATGTATATATCAAGGCTATTGACCCAATGGCATCAATAGAAATGGTAAGATTAAATAATACATCTGCACAGGATCAACAGTGGAGAAGTATGTCGTCCGGTGCATTAAATGCCGGTGTAACACAGTTGAAGGAAGGCAAGAACGAATTTATGTTCATAATTCGTCCTGCAAATACAAGTATTTACGGTGCATATTACTTGAATATTAATTATACGGCAGTTGATATGTCACTTGACAGACTTGAAGTAAGACCTGACGCTATGACAGAAGAGCCTATTGAGTTCAAGGGTAAAGACTTCAAACCGAATGTATTCGATTATGAGATTAACATTGATAACTCAAAAGACCAGTACATCTTTGTTGCAGATGCACAAGAAGCACTGAAATCTGTAAAAGAAAAAAAGGCATTAGTGAAACACTTAAGATTTATATCGGTAGTGATTACAATGACATATATGATTTACAGACTAAGAGTACTCCTGTTACTGAGGGCGGAGAAAACCCTGTAACAAGAGCATACACACCGTCAGAACTTGAACTTGATGAATACGGCTATGCTGAAGTTCCGGTAACTCTTGTACTTGGAGATTACACAAAAGCAGTATACAATTATGGTTCATCACAGATCGAACGATGCAGACTTAAGCCATACTACATTAGGTTTGGGTGTTACAGGTTACGAAATGAATCCCAAAGTATAATTATGATACTGAAGATTATGAAGTAACTGTAGGAGCAAATGTTGAACAGGTAGATATTTATGCTTATGCAAATCATGTTCATAAGAATTCAAGCACATTGATTACTGTACTTAAAGAAGTCGGAGGACATGAGAATATTGCCGGAGCGGCATTGAATTCTATTGTAACAGCCGTTAAACTTACAACAGGTATTAATAAGTTTATCGTAAGAGTAGAGAGTGAAGACGCTACTCAAACAAGAGATTACAGAATTAAGATTAATCGTAACCAACGTGAACTTAACCTTGAAACACTAATTGTTGACGGAATAAGAGCACAACGTTACGGAAATGAATATCTCGCATATGTTGATTACGATACAGAGCCGGTAGTCAAGGCACAGTCAGACGATCCGTCATACGTAACAACAAGCATAATAAACTCAGCCGGTTTACAGCTTGGTTCAGTAAGTACATCTACAGATATGGCAACAGCCAAAAAGTGGTACAAATGACCATAACAGTAGTGATAACACAAGCATATTGACAATCAGATTGACTGATAACAGTGATTTAACTCATACTCAGGATTACAAATTGACAATAATTCCGGCAGGAACACCTGATATTCTAAGAGTTATGCTTGGTACACCGGAAGGCACGTTTGAAACAAGCAATGAACTTGGTTATGCAATGCCGGTGACAGCTAAGTGGGATGCTGATTATGTAAAGGCAGACGGTACAAAGGGTGCATACGTTGCTAAGATGCCGTCGTATGTAAATGAGGCAACTGTCAGAGTTATAACAGTAAGCGTAGGAAAACTTGTAAAGATTGGTAGCTTTGCAACTCAGAACTATGACTACTATGACTCTACAGGAAAGCAATTTACATCAAAAGATAAGGTATCAATTCCGCAAGAAATTAATATCGGAGTAACTGAATATAAAGAAGTTGCCGATGTTGAAAATCTTGTATATAGAAACTACACACTTGTTGTAGAAACTATGAGCAATGCAGCAGACCTTATCAACGCAGACTTTACATTGCCTACAGACGCTGATATTCATAGAGATTTCACGGAATATCTACCTGAGCAGCTTGATTATACTTACACAGTAAGTAACGCAGATACTTATATTACATTTAAGCATTTGAGAATGAGCGAAAATGCAACAGGTGCATATATCCAGAACTCAATGAACTATTCAAGTAGCGGAATATTTGAAGAAAATGAAGAAGTTAAGTTTATGCTTAAGGAAGGTATAAATGACATTAAGCTAAATGTAACTTCAGAAGATGGTACTGTTACAAAGACTTACATTCAGCATAACAAGAATTGCAAATGATGATTATGCTAAGTTAAACGATATTATAATTCAAATCGGTGATAAATATTATGATACAGTTTCAGTTCCGGTTGAAGATAATACATCTGATAAGTTTACTTATCACTTTACAATTCCTCAGGAAATTGATGAATCTGATACGCCGATTATAATAACGGCAGAAGTTGCCGTTTGACGATGGATTCGATTATGAAATCGCTAACCGTGTAAGTTTGAATGACAATCAGTCTTCAAATCAGGTAAGCAGCCGTCAGGTTGTTTACGGAACAAAGCTTACAGAGGGTGACAGACTAAGAGTTATATTCAATGTTTATAACACTAATAAGACAACATCAGAATATGCTATTGAATTGTTTAAGGATTCATATATTAATCTTGATCCTGAAATGGCTTACTTGACCAATATAATGAGAGCCGACACAGGCAATCCGCTTACAAGAGTATTTGTAAATAATCAATACGATTATAACTACTATGACTCTGTAGACGAAGATACAATGGAAGTTAAGCTATCATTGTCGAAGAACCTTGGCGCACAGAACTGCGACGTATATCTTCTTGAAACTTATGTTGATTCAAATAACAATAAGGTTGAAAAGAAGACGCTCGTAAGCAATATGCTTGAATATCCGATGATTCTTCAAAAGGGTGATAACACAGTTGTATTTGAAGTAAGCGAATCTAACGGTGCCGGTAAGGTACAGAATGCAAGATACTATTCAGTAACTATCAACAGAGCAGCGGGTCCGGATAATGTAGTAGTAAGAGATACAACTTCTACTATGATGGAACTTAGCCATAATGCAGAACTTTCAAATATCAATTCTGAAAACTATGCACTATTGACAGCGATGTTTGATAAGGACGTTCATGAATACTTCCTTGCAATCCCTTACGATGAAGATAAGCTTTCATTGATAGTTGAGGCAGCAGATGAACATTCTGATCTAAGAATCAGAAAAAGAAGGCGGCGAAGAGTTGTATTATAACCTTGGCTCAACAGCAGAACTAAATGATATGCCACTTCATTACGGTTCAAACAAGGTTGTTATAACAGTAACTGCCGAAGATAATATTACAAAGGAAACTTATATAATTGATGCACATCGTGCAACTCCTGAACATACAGGCGATATAATTCATATGGATTATACAGAGGGTTCAAATGTTACTCCGCTATTTAATGCGAAGTTGACAAACTACTATATCTCATATGATTATGATGTAGATACTGTATCGTTCACTCCGAGTCTAAGACCTGAAGAGGTTGAAGATCCGACAGGAATACACGGTAAGTCATATATTTATGTAAGTAATAATGCAACAAATAATGGTTTTGTGAAGATAGAGAGCGGACAAACTTATACAATGACCAATGTCCCTTACGGTGACACTGAATTGTTGTTCAAGGTTGTAACCTTTAACGGAACAGAAAAAGCATTATGTTGTAACTGTAAACAGAGCATACAATAAGGATAGACCTTATATTGAATTGCCGATAGAGATTTACAGCTCATCAACCGGAGCGGAAGAATCGAGATATACATTATCAAGTGACTTCTATCATTCTGAACACGCATATTATCTGAATGTACCTAACGATACATCAGAGGTATGGGTAAAGGCAACTGTAGGTTCTGAAGAAGATACTGCAAGACAGCATGACAGCGTTAAACTTAATAATGCTACTCTTGTATCGGGTAACGTCACAGGCGTTAAACTATATGAGGGTGATAACGTTCTTGTATTCGCTGTGGATAATACACTTGGAACTAAGGAAAGATACACAGTAGTAATTAACAAGGGCGAAGATAAAGCTAAAGCTCAGTATGATGTTGATATGAAACTTGACGGCTTAAAGTTAACAGAATCTAATGAAGAATTACCTATAATTCCTGAATTCAGAAGTGATCAATACTCTTACACAGTTGTTGTTGATAAAGATACAGAAGAAATCAATATGATTCCGTATTTCGATGAAACAACAAATATGTATGTGACAATCAACAATATGCCGATTACAAGCAGCGGAGAAAAACTTTCAGATGCTGAAAAAGCATATATGGGAGATAATCACCTTGGTATTACAAAATTGAAACATGGTGCAAATTACTTTGATATAGTTCTTACATCAGAAATTGATTTTGTAAAGAGTAACGGTGATACAGATGTTAAGGCATCTCAGACAACAGTACATTATGTTGTAAATGTTGTAAGACCTAACGATACAATCGCCGAACTTGATTATCTTGCAGTTGATAAGGGTAGTATGGCTCCTGTGTTTGATCCGTCGATACATAACTATTATGTAACAGTGCCGTTCGATGTTGATACTATTACCGTTGATACAGAAGAATTGCTTACACACTTTGTTGAAGAAACAAAGGATTATGTTCCGGTTGTTGCAACTGTGTCATCAACATCTCACGTTGTAAATAACCACGATGGAACATTTGATGTTACATCACCGGCAGGACAAGATTCGACAGTAATCTTTATGGTATATCCGTCTAAGGAAACAAATTATCCTACAAGCGTATACTCATTGACAATTAACAGACGTACTCATGATATGATTAAATCTGTTGATTTGAAAGACTTGACAGTAACAGCCGGAGGTAAGAATGTAGAACTTACAACAGACTTTACAGCTCGTGACGTGAACTACTATGCTTATGTTGACAGCAATGTAGATGAAGTTGTAATAAATGCAACTCCGGAATATGACGGAACAAATGTCAATGTACACGGTGGCAATACAGTGGCAATCTCTAAACCGGTAACAACGGTTATTGTAGAAATAGGAAATGATTCTAAGGCAAAACAGAGATATTCAGTGACAATAATCCGTAAGTCAACCACAGCACTTACTGATTTAATCGTAAACGGTGATACAGTTGATATAACAGACGGATACTCATCTACTGTTGTAAATGCTGATGCGGTTAATAATCTACCATTTGATTTGACAGCAAACGATCCGGATGCAGTTATAAGAGTAAACGGAAGAAGAGTTGTGGATGGCAATATAACAGAACTTATCAGTACAGACAGAGAAAAGTACACGATAAGAGTAACAGCTGATGACAGAAACAGTTATGTTTACATTGTTCGTTAATGCTGATAAGCAATCAGATTACTTTGAACCGTTCTTGAAAGACATAATTGTCAAAGACGGAAACGGTACAATGGGTACATTTGATGAATCGGTAACAGGCAATGTACATAAGTACAATGTCATGGTTGATACATCAGATATAGAATTGTTTGCATATCCGTTGAATGATGATAATGCTTATATTGAAATATTTGATGTTTATGGTGGTAATGATGTTGTCAGAAGTGAATATCTTGACAACTATACAGTAAGTACACAGTTTAGTGACTACATTAAGGCACAACTTGATGATACAGATAAGGGAGTATTCAAGTTCAGATTAACAGAATACGCCGAAAGTGGATTTGAAAATGTTTCGGAATACATTGTTAATATTTATAAGACAGATGTTCCGATTTTGACGGATCTACGAGTTGAACCATCACCTGATGCAGTAATGTCAGAAACATTTAACGGTACAAATTACGGTGATTACCACGTTTATATCGGTAAATCGGTTGAAGAATTCGATGTAATTGCAGAATCTTACCAGAACGTTGGAATTCAAATAGGTAAGGTATTGTCAGACGGTTCGGTCGATTATAATGATCCGGCTGTAGACGGTGCTTACAGAAAGACTATTGATACACCGCTTGATGAAGATAACTTTACAGTATTGGTTAAGATAACTTATGACAAGATTCTTCCGGGCGGCGACAGCGAAGAGAGAAGTGCGGTATATACTCTAAAAGTTATAAGAGCTCCTTATGATAAGAGTAACGCATATCTTGCAGATTTGGCAGTTATAGAAGAGGATGAACCGAATAACGGTAAATATGAACTTGATAAGAATTATAACAAACTTATCAGATTGTATGAGACAGTAATTGATTATACAGATAACAGCGTTTCACTTGTTATAAAGAAAGAATATGAAAACGATACTGTTCTTGCACAGTTGGGAACAGAAAATCAAGTTGAAATGTTCACAGATATAGCTCAAGAATTTATTCTTCCTATATCGTTTATGGAAGATGATGACGCTACTGCAAATATCGACTTTACTGTTATCAGCCCAGAGGCAGACGATGTTGGATATTACAGAGTGGTAGTAAGAAGAAGTGAAAGAGCACAGAGTAAGATTCGTCTTGACAATCTTGTTCTTGACGATGGCGACACTGACTTGTACGACTACGATACATCTTCAACAGTAATTGATCCGTTTGATTCAGAAACATTCAAGTATTCGGCAATCGTTCAGGCAGGTCAGGAAAGCATAAATATTCTTGCAGCTTCAAGAGAACCGGCAGATACGGTTATCATAACACATAACGGTGTATCAACAGAAAATGTTGATAATGTTCCGAATGATTATGATTTGAGTACAACGTCAAATGAAGATATATTCTTCATAACAGTTTACTCATCACTTGATGAAACGGAAAAGACAACATATGTACTTAAGGTGATTCAACAGAATACAGCATTCTTGACAAACCTTGAGGTAACTGACGATAATCCTGATGATGAATATTATGAACTTGATCCTGAATTTGAACAGAATACAATTTCGTATACTGTAAAAGTTCCGGTTCTTGCACAAGAAATTGAATTTACCGCAACGGCAGATACAACAGACAGTGCAGAAACAACTATCGCAGTTAAGTTGGATAATGTCGAAATCGACAGACAAGTTACAGATCAACTTGTTACAGTAGCAAGACTGGACCTTTCAAAGACTGTATATAACTTTGAATTCATTATTACAAATGATGTCGGAGGAACAGGACGTTATAAGGTTAAGGTTATAAGAGATCATGATAAACTTGTTTCGGAATTACAAACAACTATCAGAGGTAACGTTAATACAGTTGCTTACGGTGACAATGTTGCCACAGTAAGCTTGTATAAAGTCCCTAATGCACAACAATATGATGTAATTACAGATCCTGATAGTGCACTTGTAGAAAAAAGTTGTAACAGGAGCTGACGGTGAGTTTGAATTCTCGCAAGAAACAATTACTGCGGCAGGCGTAGGCGTATACAGTATCACGGTAAGACGTGCAGGCTACTTAACATATTACTTATCTGAAATTGATGTTCAAGAATCGTATGCTAGAGCAATGTATGATTTCGGACGAATTGATTTGATACCTGGTGATATAGTTACAACGGGTGACAGCCATGATATTATTGATGAAAAAGACCTTGAATACTTTAAGTCAATGTTGGCTGGTACAGAATATACAATGGACGAAATCTTCGGAGATTATGCAGACTTGTATCCGGATGCTTTGGCAGCGGGAGCTGTAACAACTGATGATAAGAATGATACAAAGGCTGAAGTTCCGACGGATGATAAGCCAGACGATAGTACAACAAAGGACGATACAACAGTCGATACGCCAACAGGTGATAAGACGGACGACAGCACAACAAAGGATGATACAACAGTCGATACGCCAACAGGTGATAAGACGGACGACAGCACAACAAAGGATGATACAACAGTCGATACGCCAACAGGTGATAAGACAGACGACAGCACAACAAAGGATGACACAACAGTTGATACACCAACAGGTGATAAGACAGACGACAGCACAACAAAGGATGACACAACAGTTGACACACCGACGGATGATAAGACAGACGACAGCACAACAAAGGATGACACAACAGTTGACACACCGACGGATGATAAGACAGACGACAGCACAGCAAAGGATGATACAACAGTTGACACACCGACGGATGATAAGACAGATGATAGTACAACAAAGGACGACACAACTGTTAACGTACCGACAGATTCGTCAGATGATAAAGTATCTGACAGTAATACATCGAGTGGTACATCAGACAACGGTTCACCAGACAGTAGCTCGTCAAGCAGTACATCAGACAGCGGTTCGTCAGATAGTAGCGCATCAAGCGGTACATCGGATAGCGGTTCGTCAGATAGCGGCTCGTCAAGCAACAGTTATTCAGGTGAGGGCTTGAGAACTGCGGTAATGGGTGTTTATGATGAAGTTACAGAAGAAGTAACTGAAACAGAAACTCCGGTTGCCGAAGAGGAGGACATTAAGGAAGACAATACGGCAATAACTACAGACGCCGAGATAACAATCGTTGAAGACGAAATTATTGTTGATGATATTGAAGATGCAGACGGTGAATTAAACACTGACAGCGCAACTACTCCAAACATAACTCCTGCACAAGCTATGATTGATAAGAAGATATGTGACTTTAACGGTGACGATAAGTACAACGCTAAAGACAGACTATATATCACAACTCATAGAACTATAAAAGCTCCAAATCTTAATAACAGAACAGACAGCAGCAGAATTCTTATCAGTGCATATACTGAATAATAAAGACAACGTACCCCAAATGGGTACGTTGTTTTTTATATTTATATAAGAAACAAAATTCGACCAAATAGGCTTTTCTTTGACACGGAAATGTAGCATAGTTGTCATATTTGGTTAACTTGACAATTAGGGGGGATGTAGTATATTAGATATATATGGATACAATTAAAAAGAATGCACACAGTTAATTCCATAAAATGTAAAATAAGCGTATTAAATATACCCGGAGGGGAGGGGTTATATGCGACAAAGTGCTGCAATAAAGAAAGTTGTGGCGGTATGGACAATAATATGTATGATGTTGCCGTCGTTTGTTTTTACGGTGTCAGCGGAAAAAAAGAAAATATAAGTCTTGCAAATGTTGTTACAGAAGACAGTAAACTTGTTTTTGACGGCTTTACTTTGCAGTATGGTACAAATGGAAAAATTCAAGCATTAGTAGATGTCAGTATTGAAAATATTGATGCTACCGGTGTGGATTTTACTTTGGATTATGATAGCAGGTATATAGTTCCGTCCAACTTTGATACTAATGATATAACGACTGATGCAACGAATACCTTTAAAGCAAATACAGAAGTATTTACAAGTGAGGCTTATTTGACAAAAGAATATTCAAAGCTGACGAGCAGTTCGATACAAATGAACCTTGTACCGGACCCGCAAATCCCTAACGGTGAATATATTGAGTGAAACAGATAGGTTCACCAAAAACGGAAGATGTAAAATGTATTTTAGCATCTGACAGGAAAGTTTCACTTGGAAAGATGAGTTTCCAAATCGTAGATCCTGTTCAAGTATGTAATATGACGCAAAGTCAACTTAATAGTATTTTAAGTATAGAAGATGATAGTGCGTATATTATGTATGTCGGAGATGACCATATTGAATACTTTGTAGATGTACTTCCGGCAGAATGGAAAGTTGTCAGAACACTTCTTGATGTAACTCCGGCAGTTGAAGAACGAACAGTTACTGCGTATTCTATTTATAATAGATGCTCAGATGCGACAAAAGCGGGTACATTGGCAGATTTGGTTGCATATTTGAACCAAACAATGAATACCGTTGTTCAGAGATATTCCGACGGACAGCAAGTGCTGGGCAATATGATATGGAACTCCGAAGATGAAACTTTTACAGTTCAATATAGCAATGGAACAGAGTATAATCCTTTGGGTAATGTGACTTATACGGTAAGTCAAAACTATGCAGGTACAGATAAAGTTGTAACGGTAAAAAGTTACGGTAAAACCGGTTACAATTACCGGCTTTAAATATGATAATCGTATTTTTGTCATACAGTGACAGTAACAGACCGGAAATTTGGGATGATTTAGAAATGCCTGATACTGTAACTCCTGTTTTGGACGGCATTGACGATATGTATGTTCCTCCGACTCAAAATCCTATCCAAACGGATTGGACGCCTGATGATGTTACGGAAGCTTTGAAAACAGGTACTGCGCCTGTCAGTGAAACATATACAGAAGAATTTGACAAAAACATTGTTTGGAGCGCCTGAGCCGGCAGGCTTACAATTCCTGACGGATTTAATTGGAATATTGACGCGTTGAGAAATGTATTAAAGGGGAATGATTATCTCAAGGATGCAACAATAACTGCGGAAGTTGAAAGAGAAACGGGTATCTTAGATATAACGGTTACTCCTAAAGACGGAGCGGCTTTTGAAGACGGAACAAACTTTAATATATACCTGCCAAACGGAATGGTATTAAAAAAAGTACAGATAACAATGATTTTGTAACGGTTAGTATTGTTAAAAGACAGGCAGTTATTAAAATTAATGCGATGTCTGACAGTGCAACGAGTATGACGAATACAGACCGTGAATTGATACAAAGTATCATAAACTTGGGTAATGATGATTTTAAATTGTCAGCAATTCCTCCGGATGATGCAGAAACTGCACAAGTAGGTTTTGTATTTGATCCGAGAGTTAATTATTATCTTGGTGAAAACGAAAATAACTATGTCGAAAAAAAGACTATTCAGAGGGTAGAGCTGGTATGTTCTCTGTATACGAGGGACAAAGTCTTGCGGATATAGCAACATATATATCATTCCCTGATAGAAGTACAATTCCTATTGCATATCATGGACAGAACGGTTATCAGCCGTCTGAATATGACAGTGCAAAGGTTGTAAGTTGGAGCATCGAAGGTGATCCGACGGCTACTGTGTTGCCGACTGAGGGAACAACAGTAACACTTATCGGTAAACTTGAAGATTACTCATATACAAATTTCGGATATGTACAAAATCCGGACGATATTTACTTAAAAATAAAGGTGACAACACTGGCAATTCAGCCTACAGTAAAACCTACTGAATCGCCGAACCCGAGCGAGTCACCAAACCCAAGTGAATCACCAAATCCGAGTGAATCACCGAACCCAAGCGAGTCGCCAAATCCGAGTGAGTCGCCGGCACCGAGTACATCTCCGACTCCGGAACCGGAAAAAGAGGCAATAAAGATTACTACTGATGTAGGAAGTGCGGACAGTCCGGTAGAAGTTGTGCTTAACAGTAAAACGTTTGAGTACGATACAAAGAAAGTGGGTTATTCAACTGCCGATGTACAAAGACAAATGTACACGCTTGAGAATGTCGGTATAGATAATATAACCGGTCTGACAATGAGAATTTCCGATTTCGTTCAGACTGATGGAACAACGGCTACAGACAGTAGGCCTACAAGCTTTGTAAACAGCATACCATTGTATGTTACTTTCTTGAATGTTGGCGACAAAACGCAGTTTGAAATTCGTACAAAGCATGGCTTGGCGGTCGGAACATATTCGGCGAGAGTCAGCGTAGGCTCAAATAAAAATGCTGAATTGGCATATTTCAATATAACCTTTAAGGTAACGGAAAATGAAGTGTATACCGTAACTGTTGACAACGGTGACAGTGTACAACAATCTATCGGATTGGGATATTTGATGGACGAAACAAGCAACAGGATATGTTCAAGAACATATGAAGTAGGCGAAATTGTTCCGATATATGTTCAGATTTTGGATTCCGGATACACATTCGATAAGTGGGAAACTGATGATGGTATAACGTTCGCAAACGCATCTCAAATGTCAACGACATTTACGATGATAGCGCAAAATGTAACGGTAAGACCGACTTATCGTGAAACAAATGACGTGTGGGTTCGTTTGGCGGACTTGAGGGATTATAATGAAAATGAAACAATGCCAAACGATTTAAGAGATTCACTTCCACCTTATGCGGCGACAACATTTAACGAAACAACATACGCATACAGAGTAATTGTAGACGGCTCTGTAGAAAAGAATTTTGTTGAATTCGACTTGAAGAATAAACTGTTGGAATTAACTCCGTCTATGACGGTGACAGCAACAGCGAACGGAAATACATTGACAATAGCGCCTCAAGTTGATTCTACATCAACGAGTGTTACGACATATAAATCCGACTTGTTTGATCTTCAAGAAGGACTTAATACAGTCAAAATTAAGACAGAATATACAGATCCGAATGACGGACAAATTTATTCGACTGAATACACGATTACAATACTAAGAAAAAAAAAGCGGTTGATGTTGATATAAAACCGGGTAATTCACCTTACGGTTTAATCGAATCGTCCGACAATATAACGGATAAGTCAACGGCAAAAAAGAGTTGTTCTCGAAAAATCATACATATGATGCGGCATATACACCGAATAAAGCGGTAAATACATATGATACAAAATATTATACAAACGCATGGGACGGCGTAAATTATGACGAAAATCCTTATACGCTGTTTGTATACAACGGACAAACGTTTGTTGATCCGGGTTTTGAAAATCTGAAAGATATGGACGGAAATACAGTTTCGGCGGAAAATGTAACTCGTACAATAGAAGTTCAAACTGTCAATGTTCCGACAAATGTAACAGATATAATGACAACAACATCGCAAACAGTTACTGTGACAAATACAGGAGCAAGTTGTGTTATAAGTGAGTTGGCAAGTCTTAATATAAGACCGGGAGTGTATACGTTAAAATATACATTTACCGATACTGATAATACAACACGATTGTTTACAAGACCTGTAGTGGTTCTTGCGAATAAAGGTGATATTAACCTTGACAGAACTGTTGATTCAAATGACGCGGATATGCTTTATCAAAGAATGAATAACGGTTTCTATACCGATATAATAAATTCTGCTGATGAATGGGCAAAAATCTACGCATACAGAGTGGCAGATGTTACCGAAGACAGAAATGTCAACTCGATAGATGCTAACGCACTGTTGAATATAATGCCTACACCGTATTACGAATCACTTCCGACAACGGTTAGTGACAGTATGGCGACATTCGACCCTGATACGGCGGTCAGACAACCGGTTGCGACAGTTCCGCCGGAAAAGGCAACGTTAACGCTTGACTATCTCGGAACTGCGTCAAAACCTTTGGACAAACCTCAAACACCGAACTTGACAGCGGATAATGTCTATGATGTGGATAATGCCGGTTCAGGTATTGTGTGGTTTGGAATAAGTATAAAAAATACGCAGAATTTGAAGTATTTCCTTGACGGATTGTACAGTATGGATTTTGCGATAGATTATGACAGTGAAATATTCACTCCTTGCGACGGCAATATTAGAATCAGTACCGATACGGGCTTTGACCTTGCCGGAACGATTGAAAGTAACAATATCAAGTCAGATGTAACGACGAGTGATGTGGCGTATTGGAAGAATGCGGAATTGTATAAACAATCCTTGCAAAATGATTTGGATATTGACCAAACAGACAATTATAAAACGGAATTTGTTACAATAAAATCAGCTGATGGTACAAATTTGCGACTGAGTGATTTTACACAGATGGATGGATATGACAGAGTTTATCTGCTTAGAGTGCCGTTCAGACTGAATAAAATGCCGGAGGATGGTTATGTCGGCAAGCCGATAACAATAAACCTTACGGAACAAACATTTGTAATGGGCGCAACCGAAAACGGTGTAACAAATTCAGCGTCATGGGAAGGCGACGTGGATAAAACCACGGAAGTCAATAACGCAAAAAGAACCATTTTGACGGTGTTGAAATAGTTGATATATTCAATACTGACGGTAAATATAACATAATCGGTACAGTTAAGTGTTGGAATGATACAAAACCGGTTACAGTTGAAATATACAAAGACGGTGAAACGACACCGATGTATACATTTACATCGGCAGATACCGATGATGCCGGCAATAATCTTTACGGCGTACTCACTAAAGACGACTAAAAAAGGCGAATGTGAGTGGAATTTTGAGTTGCCTGTATCGAATCAGTTCAGCTACAAAATGGTTGTAAAGAAACAATCGCACCTTACATATCCCGAAATCGAAATAGATAAGACGCAAGTGGATGATAATGCAGATTTGACGCTTGCCGATACTATTGAAATGATTGTTGGTGATATAAACGGCGATGAAATCATCAAATTGCCTGATAGGGCGGAGTTGATGAGATTTTTTAACCGTCAGAAACCGTGGATATTGGATAAAAGCACGGTTTGAGGCGGCAGACTTAAATGGTGACGGAGCGGTTAATATGTTTGATCTGACACTTTTGAAACAAAATATGGAGAAAACATATCCGTCTAATATAACTAATGCAAATAATGGAGGTGGTTCCGCTTGATAAAGAGAATAGTAGCAGTTATGTCAGCTCTTGCGTTGGCAGTGGGATTGCTTCCTACGGTGTTAGCCGATGAAGTGACATCGACAAAGCCGGAGATAACTGTTGTTGCAAAACGTATAACAGGTGAAGATAATTATATGGAAATCAGCCTTGAAGTAAACGGCGATTACGAAGATTATTCATCGGTTGGAGCGGTTTTGCAATATGATCCGAGCCTTATAGTTCCGACTACATGGGACGATGAGGCAACAGCGGTGGATATGAGTGAGTCAACCACATGGGCTACAAGGCGAGCGTTGCCGACGCTGGGTAAAGACACATGGACAACTCACACCGCACTGACATATATTGAAAGTAAAACAGATACGGCAACAAATCAGACGACGAAAACTGGTTATTTGTATTTGGGGGCGGAATATCCGGGTGTAGTACCGAATAATGCTACAGACCCAAGTGCAACGGCGGATCCGGATGCGACACCAACACCGACAAAGACGCCGACCGTAACACCGACGCCTGACCCAAAGGCAACGCCTGATCCCGACCAACATCAAAATCCGGTTGTTGTAGCGAGATTCACATATGCCGATGAAAATGCGAAAAAAGAAGATAGAAGATCAATGGACTTCCGCATGGGATAGTGATTGGACGCAGAATAAAGTGCTGACAATCGCGTCTGATGATGTATCTTCCGTATCACCGGCACAGTTCGGCTTTACGATTTATAAAGCGGACTTTTCAATGAAGGGTTATCAGTATGATTATACAGATAGCGTTCTTGAAACGAGTGAGCAAGCGGCGAATAAGGATATTGAAATTGTACTCGGACAAGGAAAGAGTGCGAAAGCGGGCGGACTTAGCCTAAACGATATTTACGTAACAATGTTTTACGATTGGGACGATTCACTTATCGGCACACTGACATGTGGTGTCGGAGAGGACGCGACCGAATCGGTAAATGATTATGTAAAAGAAAAGTTTATTCATCCTGACTTGCAGACGAATACGAATTATTCAAGCAAGGAAAGAACGGATAATTATAGAGGGAGTATCCTCATGCCGGACCAAATTCAACCGACCCGACAACTCCGGGCGGAACGGGAACGGTTACGAATGGCTCAGATTATCCACTGACGAATAAACTTGAATATTGCTTTGCAGGTAAAACGATTCATGCAGACGCACCGTATGCAGGTGGCTGGACAAAAGTATCTGCCTCAAATATGTCAGATATATGGACGGCACTTGATAATGCAACCACATTCGACTTAATGCCGGAACTTGGTGCAGACGGTAATCCGGTTGATTCAAGTCAAAACAAAACCGGATATGGAATCATTCGATTTTTCCGATGTTACCACAGATGATATAGACGGCGGTACACTGGTAGTAAAAAGCCGTATATACACCGGGAACAAATTTAGACTTTAATGGTGACCGATACTATTCAGCGATAGGACCTCTTCAATATGCTCTTGTAACGTCAAATGCAACATCAAGCACATATTCTATTTCTTTTGAATATAGACGTGTTAATAAATTAGGCTATGGAGTTACAAGACCGAGAGATCTTGGAGTAAAAATGGATATAACACAAGTAGGTGCGAGTGCCAGCACTGCACTTGCGGTGACTGCCAAGAATCAAGAGATAGTTCCAGTTGTTCTTACACCGACAAATGCAGTTAGCACTGTTGGTTATCAATTAAAGGATATTTACAATTCAGATGTAATAACAGGAGCGTATGAAAGCGAAGCTAATGCGGTAGATGGCAAATTGATAGAGCTACAAGGAGCTGAAGGAGTTATTTTTAAATTTACTGCCTCAACATATCTTGAACAGGCATATAATGATTTTGTAGTGACAGGGAGTGCTGTAACAAATTCTAATGCTTGGAAAGTTGATGTATTTAATGCTTTGAAAGTAAAAAGAACAACAGCGGCAGGAGCAATATCGACGGCGGCTCAAAGAAAAAATGCAACACAAGCCGTAGTGAATTGTATAAAAGGCGCAATAGCGGACGGTAAAGACTATCATGATTTGACATGGTATCAGATACAATATTCAATTATATATTCAAGTACGCCATATGTTTCTGCAGACGTGGCAAAAGCAGAAATAGAAAAATATGATGCACTTATGAATTTAATAAAATAGACATAAAATAAATGCCTAATAATTGAATGAAATAAAACAGAAAATTTAACTTGGAAGGAGTTAAAGCATGAAAAAACGAATATTAAGTGCCTTTTTGGCACTGTCAATGTTATTTTCAATAATGCCTACGACTTTTGCACAACAAGAGATTGATAGCGACGGTAACATTACAGGAACACCTAATATGGTTACCGATTTGAAAATAAAAATAACGGAAGGTGTTCTTACACAATTTGATGTGACGTTTGGTGACGGATTAAATAATCCTGATGACTATTTTGTACTTCTTGCAACGGATTTTGATGCAGGAGCCGGTAATGATGTCACAGACACTATAACCGATGACTCTAGTGGTACTGGTTATGTTAATATGTATACCGATGTGACTACAGGACATACGTCAGACGACTGGGAATGGCTTGCCGGTCCGGCTGCACAATGGTATGGAAAATCTAAACCCGGGGATACAGTTAGTTTAACCTGGGGCAGTGCGTTAAATAAGACATATAATTGGACAACGGGAGAAGATGGATACGGTTGCCAACTTTCTAAGGATTTTGAAAATAGCGTTGATTCTATAGCCGATTTGCAAGGTGCTAAAGTATGGGTATATATTTTGAGTGGTAAAAACGGTTTCACAAACTTCTCTGAGAAAGGTTTTATGTCTGCTGTAGGAACATTTGATGACAAAGGTAATCTACAATTCCCAGAAGGTGGCGACACACCGACAGATACAGAAATATCTTCAGTAGCATTAACTGTAACAGCACCGAGGATTGGTGCAACACCGGCTACGACTGCTACAACAACTACAACAGGTGTAGTAGCTAATCCGGCTGTTACATGGGATCCGGCTGACAGCACATTTGCTAAAAATCAAGCATACAAAGCAAGTGTTACACTAAGTGCTGACAGTGGTTACAAGTTTACAGATTCAACAACTGCAACAATCAATGGTAAAACTGCTACTGTAACACTTAACGGCGATGGAACATTAAAGGCTGAATATACATTTGACGCTATTAAGCTTACAGGTATTTCATCAAACAAAACAGGACTTACATCTTCATTCGCACCGAATGACAGTTATACAGTTCCTGATGGTTTAGAAGTTACTTTAAGGTATAGTGACGGTACGACGGAGGTCGTACCATATAACAAATTTCCAGAGAACAATCTATCTTTGGTTATTGGAGCAGATTCTGCCACTGCCACTGATTTACCTACTAAATTAACTTTAGATAACAATAATCAAACAGTTTATGTTAAGTACAGCGGAACAGACACAAATGACGGTAATCCAAAGTATCAAGCAATAGATACAATTACTGTTGCAAATGCAAAATTACAACAGCACAAGTATCTATAACATACCCTAAACCGGGTGAAACACCTGATACAGTTGCAACAGTACCTGACGGTGCTAATTATACTGCAGAAGTTACATGGGAATATAATGGTACAGGAGTAACAGGTAATTTTGAATATGATAAAGCATATGATGCTATAATTACAGTAAAACCTAACACAGGTTATGCACTTGATAATACTAACGGTGTTGCTCTTACTGTAAAGGATAAAACTGTTACAAATCCTGGTGCAGATAAAACTGATACAATAGCATCAGATGATATTGACGTTGACGGTAGTGGTGTAAAGACTGTTTCTTTTGACGCAACAACAAGTACACCTATATCAGCATTAATCACTGATTCATTCGATTTATATGATAAGAAGGACGTTAACATCGCACTTACTTTAGGTACACATGTTATCGGTGATATAACAGGTATCAAAATCGATGGACAAACATTAAGCAGTTCTGATTACACAATAGATGGAAATACAATTAAAGTAAAAGGCACAAGCCTTGCAACTAAGCTTACAGGCTTGACATCAACTGCGGCAAACAAAATGTTGAAATTACTGTAACAGGTCAACAAGATGCAACAACAGCAACTCTATCTGCTATTGATACAACACCTTACATCACAATTACTGACCCAACACAAGGTGCAATCACAGGTGTTACTCACACATCAGGTACAAAGGTTGCTTTGACAAAGAATACTGCATATACTTTGACAGCACCAACTGTTGCTCACACAACAGGTTACACATGGACAGTAAGCGGTATCACAGGTGCAGACAACGGCCAAACTTATACTTTCACACCGACAGGCGGTGAAGATATAACAGCAACTGTTGCATTGACTGTTGATGCCGGACATAAATTGACAATCAACAAAACAGGTAACGGTACTGTTACTGTAGCAAAAGATGGCGGAAGTACACTTACTGCAGAGTCTGACGGTACATACACAGTTTATTCTGATGAAAGATACACTGTGACAGCAACTGCTGATGACCAATACAAAGTTACTGCAGTAACAGGCGAAACTATTGACGGTGTAGAAAAACAGTTACACATTCAGTAGCAAAATCCTTCAGCAGATACAACTGTTGATGTAACATTCGCAGAAAAACAGCTCCGACTGTTAGCGCTGATATGACATACCGCAAGGGTGCAAATGACGGTAGTAAAACATTTGAGATTACTTTGGGTGATTATAGCAGTGTAACTGTAAGCGGTGATCCAACTCCAAGCGGTACTTGGTCAGAGAATAATACAAAATACACTGTTTCAAGTACAGATTTGGAAAGTGCAACAAACGGCGACCATACATATACTTTCAGCTTTGGTGAAGGTATGACGATTTCGAAAAAAATCACAGTTCTTGCCGCAAGAAGTATTACAAGCGTAACTGCACCGACAGGTACATTTGCACATGGTGATACATTCAACTTGAGCGGTTTAGCATTCACAGTAAAAGAAGGCGAAACAAGCACAACATACTCATATAACGGCACAAGTTGGGATAATACACTTCCAACAGGTACACAGTTCAGTTTGGACGGTACAAGCTTCAGTGATTGGGATGCGTTCAAGGCTGCGGCAGAGTCAAAGATAACACGTCACGATACAACTGACTCAACTGCAGTTAACAACGGTGCTCAAATTACAGTAAGTTTAGGTAATGGAGTAACAGGAGCAAGTGGTACTATTTCAGTTGGTCAAAAGGCTATTACTGTTAATCCTTCACAAACAACAGGTATTAACAAGGATTATGACGGTACTGTAAATACACCGGCACTTACAGCAACAATCCCTGACGGCGAACTTGTAGGTGATGATGTTGTAACTGCAAGTGTAACAGCAGTATATCGAGATGGTGTTGCGGCTGGTCTTACAGACCAAAATGCAAGTGAAACCGACAAAAATGTAGTATTTACTCCAACACTTAACGGTGCGAATAAAGATAACTACACAATTAAAGCTATCTCTAACGGTAGCGGTAAAATTAACAAGCGTACTGTAAAGATTGCAATTATTAACAATGTACCGGCTGCAACAAAGAATAAAGCTGATACAAAGACAGGTACAGGCGCTACAGCAACTATTCCGACTAATACAGAGTATGATCTTAATACACCATATGAAGTTGTAGATGGTGAAACAGTTGAAATTACATATGATTATTCATATGCAAACATAAGCAGTGTAGGTCCGGTTAGTGATGTAACAGTGAGAAACATTGCTACAACAAATACAAACTACACTGTTGAACCGACTGATTTGGAAGATCAAAACGGTACAGTTAACAACAGAACTATAGAATCTATCGCTATAAGTGATCCAACTAAGAACGAATATAATTACAGTGACATATTTGATCCTGCAGGTATTAAAGTAACTGTAAAATATGATGGCGAAACTGATTCGGTGGATTATGATTGGAATAATGTTCCTGATGATATTACATTAAAGTGGACAGAAACAGGTGAAGCACTTTCAGCAAATCATAAGTTTAATTCAGTAGGTACAGGTACATATACAATTACTGCATCAGCAACCGGTGTTGAACCGGCGACAACAAATGATATTACTGTTAATAAATTAAAGGTTAATGTCACAGCAAGCGGTACTATTACAAAGGTATATGACGGCGACGGAGCTTTAGATGATGATGACGCTGACGGTATAACTTATACTGTAACAAATGCGTCTGATGGTTATGATAATCAATTTAATGCAGATAACGTAACAGTTAGTAGTAAGTCTGTAATATATAAAAATAGTTCAGTTGGAAACGTTGGAGTATGGATTTCATGTGAATCAGACAATCCAAACTATAAAGTTAACTCTGTGAAAAATCAGGTTAATGCAACAATAACAAAACGTCCTATCACTGTAACTGCTATTACTGTTCCGACAGTAAAACAATATTCAAATGATACAGATGTACCTGCTAACAATGTAGGAACACCAGCTGTAACATTTGATAATGTTGTAAGCGGTGAGAATGTAACAGTTGACTATAAGTATACATATAATGATACATCTGTAGCAGGCGATACAAGTAATATTACAATAAATAATCTTGTTCTAAACAGCACAAACACTGTTAACGCTAACTATAAATTAGATGAAAGCACTCCTACAAAGTCAGGTCACGTTGACGAAAGAACAGTTAACTCATTAACAGTAACTGCTCCGACTCAATTTGCTACGGCTCAAACATATGGTACTGCTTTAGCTTTAGCCGGTTTGAAGGTACAAGTTAACTTTACATCAGGCGGAACAAGCGCCGGTAGCGAAACATATGTATGGAAAGACGCGTCAACATGGACAAAGCAAGTTGAAGGTCAATCAGATGTAGATGTTACAACAGTTCCGTTTACTCTTGCTTGGTCAGGCACAACAGATGTACCGACTCAAGGTGAAACTCTTAATGTTCAAAAAGAAGTACAAAAGGGTATCACTGCATCATACACAGGTACAAGCGTAACAGGTACAAGTGATCAGATTACAGTAAATCCAATCACATTGACTAAGATTAAAATTACAGGTACTGATCAGACAAAGGTGTATGATGGTAATGCAGATTTGACGCCAAATCCGGCATTTACATATGCAATTACAGAGGGTATTATAAATAGTGACCCGGTAACGGTTGAGCCTACTACTGTTGAATATGCAGAGGCAGATGTACATACATCTGAGCCGTTAAATATCACAGGTTTCCATTTGACAAGTGATAATAATGGTAACTATACACTTGGTACTCCTGATGTAACAGGTATACCAAACGGTACAATTACAAAACGTCCGATTACTCTAACAGCTATCACAAATATTCCTGCAATCAACAGATTTGAGGCAGGCACAGGCACAGACAAAACTGCAACAAGTGCTACAAACGGCGGTGCTACATTTGAGGCGGCAAGTACAGACACTGGTATTGTAAGCGGTGAAACGGTTACAGTAATATACGATTATGCGTATGCAGATAATCAGACAGTAAAAGCAATACTGCTGTTGTAAACTTATCTAATGTAAGATTAGATACTGCAAGCGATAAGAACTATAGTCTTACTAATAATGCTACTGCAACAGGTGTGGTAAATGAAGTTGAGGCAACAGGTGTTACAGTTACAATTCCTGATAAGACATATGAATATGGCGATAAGCTTGATTTGACAGGTACAACAGTAACTGTTGATTATGGCAATACTAATACAGAAGTATATACATCAGATGATGGTGTGAATTGGAAGAAGAACGATACTGCAGTATCAGAAAAGCCATTCACAATCACACTTCCTACAGATAAGGATAGCTTGGCTGTAGGTACAGCAACTGTTTCTGTAAAGGTTAAAGAAGGCGTTGAAGATAGCGTTTCTCGCACAGTTAACAAACGTAAAGTAACTGTAAATCCGTCAAAGAACGGTGACGTTACAAAGGTATATAACGGTAACACAACTTATACAAACGGTGTTATTGAGTGGACAGTTGGATCTGTAAACTCTATTGACGGATTGTCTGTTACATTACCGACAGTAAGCGGTGCAACATATACTTATAACGATTCAACAGTTGCACTTGCAACCAAGATTACTGTATCCGCTCCGCAACTAAACGATACAAATAATTTTGAAATTAGCGGTTATACAAATCAAGAATTTGACGCAACAATCACACGTCGTCCATTGGTTATCACAGGAATAACAATTCCGAACGTTAATAAGTATGCTGACGTATCACAAAAAGTTACAGACCAAACCGCAACAAGTGCTACAAATGCTACATTTGAGGCGGCAGATACAGACACAGGGTATTGTAAGCGGTGAAACAGTAGGCGTAACATTCGACTATAAGTACAAAACTTCAAATCCTGAAAGCGGTACAACTACTGATGTAGAGATAACAAACATTGCTCTTGATAATAGCGTAGGAACAAGCGCAAACTACTCATTGACACCTGATTCATTGACAGGTAGTGCAAATGTAGTAGAAAGAACTATAGACAGTATTACAGTAGCTAACCCTACACAGTTTAACAGCGATGTTACATATAACGATAAATTAAGTATAGCCGGCTTAAAGGTTACAATTAACTATACAGACAGAACATCAGAAGTATACACAGCAACAGTAGTCAATGACGTAGTTTCATGGGCATTGGGCAGTGTAAATATCAGCACAGATAATATGCCATTTACACTATCATGGAAAGATACTGCAAAAAGGCGGAACTTTTGCACAAGGACAAACATTGTCTGTAACAGGACATAACGGCAACCAAATCGTTGCAAACCATAAGAATGGTAATGATAGCGGTGAAGGCTCGGCTGTAACAATTAAGCCAATCGCAATTACATCAATCACTGCAGCAAAGAGCGGTGATATTACAAAGACGTATAATGGTGATACAGAATTAAATGACGCATCAAAGAGCAATATCGGTTATACATCAACTCAGGTAATCAGCGGAGATACAGTAACTCTTGGTGCAACACCTGCATATGAAAATAAGAATGTTGGTAAAAATAAAGCAATTAGCTTTACAACACCGACAGTAAGCGGCAATGATAACTATACACTTGGAACCGGCGCTACTGTTACAGGCGGTGTAGTCGGTGATATTACAGTAAAAAACTGTTGCAATTTCAAATGTATATATCCGTCAATTTATAAGGACACAGAAGACCTTGTAAAATCTATTTCAAATGCAAGTGCTATTGCAAGCGGTAATCCTACAGCTAATACAGTTGTAGCGGCTGATATTCTAACAGGTGACAGAGATAATTTGACATTCGCTTATAAACTTACATATGCAAATTCAACTGATGCTAATCCGACTGTAACAATTTCAGATACTTCTGTTACAGGTACGGAAAGCGGTAACTATGAATTTACATGGCCTACAGGATTGACAGGTACAGTAGTAGCAGACGAATTTACAGATGCTGCAATTACATCCCCTGACCTAATGCAATATACATGGTGATACATTCAATCCAACAGGTTTGTCAGTTACTATTAAGACAAGCAGTCACCCAACAGGTACAACATATACAGTAACAGGTACAGAGGGTAATTACAAATGGGATACAGATCTTCCGGCAGGTGTAAATGTATCACTTGGAAGTATCTCATTAAATAGCAATGACGCTTTGAATTTCAAGGCTCATTACAAGAATATGAAAGATCAGAAGATTAAGGTTTCTGCCGGTGAGAAAGAAGCTGAAACAGGTGCAGTTACAATGCTACAAAAAGCAATTAACGGCAACTGCGTCAATAAGTACTGAAAATAAGGTATATGACAGTAAAACAGCTCTTCGTGAGGGTCAAACAGTAACATACACAATCGGTACTGGCGAAGTACAGAGCTTTAACAGTGTTACTGATGACGTTAAGGTAACGGCTGACGCAAATTATAAATCTGCTGATGTTTCAAAAACAGGTGAAACAATCAATAATGTAGGTATTGAATTCTACAAATATCGCCCTTTAGCGGTAATGACGCAGCTAACTACATTGTGCCGTCATCTATTGCTGATATAGCTGGTAATGATTATTCCTTACCCAATTCACATAACAGCAATTAACGAAAATGCTCCAACTGCTTACTATAAGAAAGCAAAGAGCGGAACTATTGCCCCAACAGATAACTATGAGGCAGACATGAACGGTTTGACAAAACCTGCAATTAAGTTTAATTATAATTACGGTAATTTGGTTAACACAGTTGCAAACAGCGTTAGCGTTCCGATAAACGGTGTTGATTTTGTTACTGCTACTGATAATTTTGAAATAAAAACTACACCTTCTACAATCAATGGTAAAAGTTGAAGTTCAAGGTATTAAAGAGATTAAAATAACAAAGGATAACCATGATTATAAGTATGGTGATACTCTTGTTTTGAATGACTTGTCGGTAACTGTAACGTATGCTGATGATTCAAAAAAGGAGAACATTAAATACAACGATACAGATTGGCAGACTCTTGGTTTAACTCTTAATACAACACTTCCGACAGACGGAACAGTATTAAAGAATTCAACAGATGACGGTAAAACAATTACTGTTGAAAAGGATACAGTAAATTCAAATGCAATTACAATAAACGTTGCAAAACGTACAGTTAAGATTGAAAGAGATGGCAGTGACGCTATCACTAAGACATATGACGGTACACAAGCTGTAGAACAGACAATCGCTCTAAAGGTTGCCGATTTGCAAGAAGGATTTGACGGCGTATATAATAATGACATAACAGGTGTAACAGCTCCGACATATATTTACAGCAGTAAAGATGCTCAGAATAATATAGCATTGACAGGTACACCGACTCTTGTAGGTTCTAACTTAGATGAATATACACCTACATATCCGTCATTGACAGGTAACATTACTACAAAATCAGTTACACTAACTCCGGTTATCTCTGAGGATATTTATGAAAATAAATTCGCGACAGATGATAAGGTTATAACTGAAACAAGTGCAAAAAGTTGCAGATGGTAAGGTAATTCAAAGCGGTATCGTATCAGGCGAAGAGGGTAACTTCACATTTGCTTATACTGTTACTGTTCCAAAGGCAGATTTAGCAAGTGCAGCTACAAAATCTTATGCACCGACAAATACAAGCGAAAACGGTACAGGTAAGGGTAACTATACATTTACATGGAATGACGCAAGTGTAGAAATTAAGTCTAACGCCGCAGCAAGCATGGCAGTAACTACTGATCCGACAGATATTTCAAATCAGAAATATTATGGTGACAGTATTTCGTTAGACGGTATGGTTGTTACAATCACATATGGAAACGGTTCTACTCACGAATTTACATATGGTTCAGCTGAATGGAATAACGAAGGATTGACTGTTGCAATCGAAGACGGCGGTGACTTTAGCAAACTTGTAACAGGTAATAACGGTAAGCATATCGTTGTTTCAAAGACAGGTCTTGACAGTGCAAATACAACTGCTACATTAAAGGTTGATAAGAAAGATTTACACTTGACAGCAGAAAAAAGCTGACGGTTTATCGGCAATCGAAAAGACATATGATACTACAACTGACGCAAAATCGATTCTAAAGTTTGGTATCACAAGCGCCGACTTAGTATCAGGCGATAGCTTTTACAGTTGATTCATCAAATGCAACAGCTACATTTGATACTAAAGATCAAGGTTCGAGATAAGGATATTACAATAAGCGGTTTGACAATTACAGGTGATAACAGCGATCAGTATAATGTAATTATGCCAAGCGGTGTAAAGGGTACAATTAATCCTAAGTCAATCACTGTAAAAGTTGCAGGAGTTGCTGATATTCTTGCCGGTGTTTCGGGTGAAGACTTGAAAAAGACAGCAAGCATTAATTACAGCGAACAACCTGAAAGTGGTGTTTCAGTAACAGTTACGGCAACATATCCTGATTCAACTCAAGATCCTGTAGGTCAAAAGACAGAAAAGACACTTACATTCACAAAGACTGAAACAGGAAATGAGTTAGGGAAACTATGTATTCACTTTGGATGAAAACGGTGTTAAGGGTTATGTTGTTAGCAACATAATCAATGAAATTAATGTAACAACTCCGCCACAGACTGAATATACACATGGTGATAACCTTTCATTGAAGGGTATGGTAATTGAGGTTAAGTATCAAGATTCTCGTGATGATAATATTTATACTTGCCAAGCTGATGGTACTTGGAAAGATAAGAACAGTATCACGGTAACAGAACTTCCTGTATCATTTGCACTTGAAAAGAATGGTACAGAAAACGCATTGACATCACAAACACAACAATTAAGACGTGATACTAATGATGGTGCAATCCTTGTTGTTAAGGGGTGGAGATGAAAGTAACAAAAGACACGACACTAACAGTTAATAAGAAGGAAATCACTCAAATAACTATTCCGACCACACCGTCACCGGAAAAGACATATGACGGTACAACAACTGTAACTCAGCCAATTTCATATGAGGGTGTAGGAGTTCTTGATGCAGATAAAGTTACAGTAAATGCACTTATCAGTGCAACTGCTAATTATGATACTAAAGATGTAGCATTTGATAGCGACGGAACAACAGTTGCAAGTAAAGCTATTAACTTTACAAATCCTACAATGACTGAAAATGACAACTACACAATGTCATCAAGTGCAACAGTTACAACTACAATAACAGGTAAGATAAAGCCAAAAGATCTTACTGTAAGAATAACAAGTGTTCCTTCAATTATTGTAGGTCAAAGTAAGATAGTTACATTGACAAAGACTACTAACTATACACAGAGTGGCGAAGTAACAGTTGGTGAAAATACAGAAGAAGTTAATTTAACTGTTGTAGGTAAGGCATGCACAAAAATACTACAGCTGAAGATAATGTTAATGTAACATACTCAGTTACAAATAAAGATAGTTACAAAAACTATAACATTACAGTGCAAGAGAAAAAATCCAACGGGTACTGTAAATAAAAACCTGTAACAAAGATTGAAGTTACATCTCCTACAAAGACAACATGGTCACATGGCGATGATTTAACTCTTGACGGTATGACAATCACAGTTACATACAATAATGATGATACTGATAAAAAGCAGTATAAACATATGGGCGGTAAGTGGCATGATGTAACAGGTGGCAGTGATGCAGAGTTAACGGGAACTCCTGACGATGTAGCAATTACATGGGGTGACACAAGTAATTCAGCAGCTGACGGTGTAATTCGTCTTGATGATACAAATAAGGACCTTACACCTGATGATAACAACAACAAGACAACATCTGTTAAGGTTACATCAACAGTAAACGATACTAACGGTGAGCATCAATCAGCTTCAACTGGTGACATTACTTTAACAAAGAAACAACTTACTCTAACAGTAAGCGGTAATGTTGAAAAGCCGTATGATAAGACAAATAATCTTATAAGTGGTAATAATGTAACTCTTACATTAGCCGGTGTAGCCGGAACTGACGGTGTTGCATTAAATGAAACAGCTACAAAGAACAACATCAAGTATGCAGGAACAACAGTAGCAGATACAGCATCATCACCAAAATTGTAATCGGTACAGTAGTGTTAGCAGATAATGCTAATAATCAATACTATACAGTACCATCAGGTGCAAGCATTACAAATAATACAACAGGTAAGATTAATAAGCGTCCTGTACAGATTACATCTGTAACAAAGAATATGAATACATCAGTTGATGCTTCTACAACAGGAACTTTGGAAAAATTAGTACAATCAACTACTGACGGTTATGGTATTTCAAGTGCTGACGGTTTCTATTCAATCTTAAGCGATCATGAAATTAAGGTTGATATACCTTATACATATAGCCAGACATCAGCAGAAGGTTTAGCAACTGTTACATATGATAATGCAACTGCGAAGGTATCAGATGAAAATGCAGATTATGTAGCTAACTATGAGGTATCATTTGCTATTGCAGACGGTAGTGCAACTATTTCAAACGGTACAGTTACAGGCGTTAAGATTGAAACAACAGGTAAAACAGAGTATACTCATGGTGATTCATTCGACCTAACAGGTACAAAGATAACTGTTACATACAATAACGGTGCAAAGAAAGATACATATGAGTATGACACAGCAAGCGGTAAGTGGATTAAGAACGGTACAGGTACACCGGCTGAATTGCCGAGTGAAATAGGTATTAGTCTTGGTAACACAACAATTAATGCAAATCCGGCATCGGATACAGATAAGACTGTTGTAAAATATGACAAGACAAATACAACACCGGAATTAAAAGCTACTTATACAAAGAGTGGTAGTGAGTCTATTCCATCAACAGAAAATCCTACAGTTACGTTGAAGAAGAAGACTATTACAATAACTGTTGATAATAACGGTACAGATGCAATCAACCATACATACAGTGGTAATAATTCTCTTACGGCTGAAGAAATCAACAAGTTAAAGTTTACAACACCTGATAACTTCAAAGTTGGCAGTGATGATGTAACTCTAACTAAGGGTACACTTTCTGCAACAATCGGTAATGACACTAAGGGTAATGTAGCTAAGAATTTAGCAATCAGTGTTTCTGGATATGAACTTAGCGGTAACGATGCAGACAACTACGAGATTAAATATGCAAGCACTGCAACAGGTGATATTACAAAAGCTACTTTGACAGTAACAATTACATCTGTTCCGGCAATTATTATAGGTGCAGATAAAAAGTAGATTTGGTGAAAGATACAGATTATACACAAAATGGCGAAGTAACAGTTAATGGTAATAAGGAGACAGTTGATTTAACTGTACATGGTACATATCAAGATAATACTACAGAACAAATTGGAATTGCGAATGTAGATTATACAACAACCCTACTGAACTTACTAACTACAATATCGTATTGAGTGGTACAGACACAAAAAGGGTACTGTAAATAAGAAACCTGTAACAAAAGATTGAAGTTACATCTCCTACAAAGACAACATGGTCACATGGCGATAATTTAACTCTTGACGGTATGACAATCACAGTTACATACAATAATGATAATACTGATACAAAGAAGTATGAACATACGGGCGGTAAATGGTATGATATAACAGGTGGTAGTAATACAGAGTTACCGGGAACTCCTGACGATGTAGCAATTACATGGGATGGCACAAATTCAGCAACTGACGGTGTAATTCGTCTTGATGATACAAATAAGGGTCTTACAGCCGATGGCAACAACAAGACAACATCTGTTAAAGTTACATCAACAGTAAAAGGATACTAACGGTAAGTATCAATCAGCTTCAACTGGTGACATTACTTTAACAAAGAAACAACTTACTCTAACAGCAAACGGTACATATACAAAGGTATATGACGGTACAAATACAGTAACACTAAACGAAACAACTCCTGAAATTACTTATACAGTAAGCGGTGTTGCAACGGGTGATACTGTAGCAGTTACAACAACTCCTGCATTTGTAGATGAAAATGTTGCTAAGTTCGGTGATGTATATCAAAAGGCAATTAACTTTACAAATGTTTCAATTTCAAATACAGACAATTATGAAATCAAGGCAGATGAAAACGAAAATAATATTACACCTATAATGGGTGCAATAACACCTAAGACAATCAACATCACTGAGTTGACTGTTCCTTCATCAACAAATGGCTCAGCAGGTGAAAAAGACTGTAACAAAGAACAAGAACTTTACAACAACTGATATTCTTGAAAAGGATAAGGATAATGTTACAATCGGCTATAAAGCTACATTCGTAACATCAGCAACAGGAACTGTCGATGCAACTGTTACAGATGCAAAGGTAGACAGTTCAACTGACCAAATGACTCTTAACTACGTTGTAGGTACTGTTACCGGCGCTAAGATTGAAATAACCAGCAGCAATCATGGTGGCGGCGGCGGAGGCGGCGGAGGAGGTAACTCCCTAAGCATTAAGTACGAAAACGCCGACGGTACAGCAGGTAAGGACGTAAGCAAGATTGAAGCTCCTGCAGGAAGTGATCCTGTAGACTTGATCGCAGTATTCGTTACAAAACCTGCAAACCCAACAGTTATTTGGACATCAGATAATGAAAGCGTTGCAACTGTAGACGAAAACAGTATTGTTAAGTTTATCGGCGAAGGTACAGCTATAATCACAGCTCAGTCTAAGACTAATAAGACTCTAAAGGATACTGTTACAGTTACAGTTACAAAAGGCAGTAGCAACACCGACTCCTAAGCCGGCAAATCCTACTCCGGAACCTACAAAAGAACCGTCAATCATCACAAAGACTATGTTAAATCCATATATCGTAGGTTATGATGATAATGTATTCGGTCCTGAACTTCCAATCAGCCGTGAAGAAGTATCAGCAATATTCGCAAGATTGATTGCAAATAATATCTATATGGATAAAGAATATGATACATCCTTCCCCGATGTAGGCGAAGGTTGGAGTAAAGATTATATCGGTTACTTGGAGAAATTCAGTGTAGTAACAGGTTATGAAGACAGTACATTCAGACCTCAAAATTACATCACAAGAGCAGAAATGGCTGTTATGATGGCTAAGGCAGAGGGATATGACATCTCGGGCTATATGTCTTCTGATGAATTAGCTTATCCTGACGTAGACGAGGGTTACAGTGAATGGGCTGTTAAGGCTATCAAGTATTTGACAGACAGAGGTATTATGGAAGGTTATCCGGACGGTACATTCGGTCCGAACAGACCTATAACAAGAGCAGAAACTGTTGCAACAGTTAACAGAGTTCTTGCAGATATGACTGTCGGAAATATCGAGGTACTTCCGTCAGATATGACAGAGGCACATTGGGCTTATAATGATGTAGTATTCGCAATGAACCACAGAATTCTTAAAGACGTTGCGGCTGATGAAAGTCAGTTCATCAAGTCAGAAGAATATGATAAGAATAAGATTACGGAAACAGAAGTTGTAGAAGACACATCAGACGAGAATGCCGGAGCGGGTGCATCACCTACTCGGAGCCTTCTCCGACTCCCAATGCTTGATTAATAAGAGCTTTTTACGAAATTTGTAATAATAGAGGCAGCGAATTTTCGCTTGCCTCTGTTGTTGCATTTTCAAATTATACAAGAGTTTATCTTGTTTGCTTTGAAAATGTAATAACGTTATTGTCATAATGAGGTGAGGGCTTATGAAAAAACGAAAATATATGTTATAGATTATTAACGGTATTATTAAGCGTTGCAATGTGTTTGCAAGGTGGATTTGTGGTGCCGGTTTTTTGCAGATGGAGATTTCAGTTATTATTTGCAATATAACGAGGCAAGTAACGGAAAAATAAGTGAGGACCATCCTATCATCATTCCTGATGAAGATATAGATGCAGAATACGGACCACAGCCGCATGATAACTATCAAGGTACTGGTGGCGTGGTGGACGGACCTATACCGGATTGGAGCAGTAAACCGTACAGAATTATCGGATACACATTTGACGGTTGGTATACAGAAAATAACGGCGGAGGAACAAAGGTTGATGAAGATACAAAATATATCATCATCAATGCTTGACAGATTTAATAATATCACATTGTACGGAAAGTGGAGTTTGTATAATTCACCTGATATAACAACAGGCTCAGTTGCATTTTCATCAAGAAACGTAAATGATGAAGATATTCCGTCACAGATAAATTGGACAGACGTAAACGGAAATGATTTGACGTTTGACAGCAAAGTTACTGACTATTATACGTATGTGTACGCAAATACCGCGTCTGTAAAAATGGATTTTGAACAGTATGAGCCGAGTGCGACAACAAGTGTTGCGGTAAACGGTGAAAAAGTTTCAATCAGTTCAGAGGATATTTCGGGTAAAGGTTATTGGTATAACGGTGAGGATCTTGAATCTCATGACATTATAACAGGTAAAAATATTTCTACAGAATATATGAACCTTGATTTTACCTCGACAGATAAAGAGTATAATGAAATCACCGTTACGATTACAATGCCTAATGATAAAAGTAGAACATATACTTTTCATGTTAAGCGTTTAAGTACAGAAATGCGACTTGCATATGGTAATACACCATACGGAAAGATTATGGCGTCTTCGCAAACCGATGATGCAAAACTGCGCTTAAGTCAACTTTTTGATTCGACGTATAAGTACAGAAATATCGCATATAATCCGTTGGCATGGAATATTTACGGTACAGACGGCGTTGAAGTGAAAAAAAGGTACTTCACTTCAAGAAAATCAATATATAAATTATGATAAAGACGAAACTGCAATAGTAGTATTTTCGGGCGATAGATTTACAGATCCCGGAGTGACATTGTATGATTCTAACGGCGATGCAATAGAACTGACACAAGATAAGACAATAAAACGTACAATTCAGTATCAGACAGTATCGTCATTAAAATATGAAGATTGGGATAACACAACCGATAAAACCGATGTGAAAACATTGACCGGTGCAGACGGTGAGAATATAATAGACATTTTGCAAACTCAAAATGTTAAACCGGGCATATATACGATTACATATGAGTATGACCCTAATGACGGCACTCGTCCGTTAAAAGACGAGAGAAGTATGATTGTCTTGCCTAAAAAAGGCGATATGAATATGGACAATTATGTAAATATGCTTGATGTATTTATGTATGATAAAAATATTTCGGATACAAATATCAGCGATACATTATATAAATATCGTGCACTTGATATAAGCACAAGCGGCGGTAACGGAGTTGTTGATGAAACAGACAGAACCAATTTCTTAAACAAAAAAATGGCGGATTTATATACGTCGCTTTCAGTTGATGAAAAAGTAACACAGAAAGAATACAATGTTCCTACATCGGCAGATAGTAATAAAAACACAACTGTATATGGACTTTATGGGAACAGCAACAGAGCCGAATACATCTGCGGACAAAACTCAGGAACTTCAGAAAAATGACGCTTTTTGGATAGGTTACAGATTTGACAATACAGCCAATCTAAAGACTGATAAGTTGAAAGAAATCACTTTGTCGGTGGATTATGATTCGAGATATGTAAATCCGACTGCATTGAATACTACTGCACTAAAAACACAACTTCAGAAAAATAATCCTGAGCTTGAAGTATTTGATATAACCGGAGATACAAATTATAAGAAAAACTATGCGGTTGATTCTTCAACATCGTCATATACATGGAATGATACAGGGGGCTGTAAAAAACACTTGTTATTGAGTTGTGTTTGAAAGACGGTCAAACATTTAATTTGTCAGACGGTTATTTTATAAAATTGCCGTTTAAAGTAAAAACAGTACCGCCGGAAGGCAGAAATGTTATATCAACTAAACTTGGCGCTACATCATTGAATATGCAAATCGGTGATGAAGGATATATGTGGGATACAAGTGGTGCGTCTAATTCTATCACTGAAAATCTTATGGACAAATTGCAATATATGGGCGATTATGTGCCTGAATTTGTTCCGGAAGATCCGGCTAAGGAATTGGAAAATGCAGTTTACGGTACTGATAAATCATACACAGGATTTGAGAAAAAGGCACGGTTGACGGTGATATTCCTACCGGTATGACATATAATCAATCAGTCGGAACAATAACCGGTACACCGAAAAAGGCAGGAGTTTTTGTATTTTTACATAAACGGTATAAAATATCAGATTACAGTAGAAAAAAGCAAAACTTACCGTTACAGCAGATGATAATACAAAAGTATACGGAAGTGCAAATCCGTCATTTACATTTAAGTATGACGAAACGTGTTTAAAAATAACGACACAATCGCTACAGCTGTTAAGACTGCTCCGCAGATAAGTTGTGAGGCTGATACAACAACGGATTGTCAGGACGATTATCCGATAAACTTTGTTGAAAACAGCGGTGAATCTGATAATTATTATTTTGATTTTGTCAGTGGCAAGCAGCATAACACCGAAAGAAATAACGGTAAGTAAAGTTAAGATACCATCTTGCAGTATAAATGCAACATTCCCTTATACATTTACCGCAACTTGTTCCGGTGATGAATTTACTGCGTCGGGAATTATTAACAATGATATTATAAAGATTGAATATGACGTTACATACACTGATACCGAGTCAACAAAAAGCTGTTGGTAAAAATAAAAAAGGTAACGGCAACCAACATAAAAGTCAAAACTGATGACGATTATCCGGACGGGAAAAATTATACTGTTAAATCTGCTAATTTAACGAGCAGTGACGGTGAAATTGTTGCGGATAATATAACCGAATTTGAAGTAACAGAAGAATGTAAACTTGAATATACTTACGGTGAAACACTTGATTTAAAAACCGGTAACGTCAAAATCACATACGGTAGCGGTACTGTTGAAAATGTGACATTTGAAGAGGCTGTTGAAAAAGGTCTGACAATAAAATACAGTAATAAAACAACAGCTAAAACCGGAGATCATTTGAGCGTGTCGGATACCGGAAAGTGGCTTATGCTTACAATGGATGGTATAAGCTCTTGGTATAAGACAAATAATTTCAAGATAAATAAAAAAGATCTTCATATAAAAGCTGATAATAAACAAAGATATTACGGTGATGAAAACAGTAGTGTAACATTTACATATACTTTTACCGATAGCGATTTTGTTTACGGTGAAACAAGCAGTACATTTACCGGCTTTGTTGCACCTGGATTTAGCTGTCAAGCTACTGCATCCACTGAAATTGATAAAGAAAAGGCTATACCGAATCGACAATAGAATTGTTGGGCGGTACAAGTGATAACTATAATATTGTGTGCGAAAACGGTACGCTTACAATTAATAAAAGACCGTTAAAGGTTGAAAAGATTACAGGTGAAGTACCTTCACGTATTTCAAAATATTATTTAAACAGTGACGGCAGTGAAAAAACGGCACCATATAAAGTGCCTGCATCTGCTGAAAAATCAACAGACAAAAATACAATGAACGTAAGTGGATTGTATAACAGTGATGAAGTTAAAGTCCTTTACAATGCACAATATGCAAATCACACTGCGGCTGAAAATGTTCAAGTAACGGTTGATGATTTAAAAATGGACGATACGTTCGGTAAGAGTTACAACTATACGGTTTCGTCTGATTCAATAACAACCGCAGACGGCGGACGAGTTTATATTAAGAGTATAACAGGTCTTGAAATTGTTGAACAACCTACGACAGAATATGTTTACGGCACACCGCTTAATCTTGAAAGCGGAAAAGTAAAATTGACGTTTGATAATGAACAAGTTATCAATGTTAATTTTGAAGAATTAAAATCTTATGATGTTAAGCTCACATATACGGGCGGAAATGTTGAACTTAAAAATAATGAACATTTAGTTGTTAAAGACACAGGAAAGACTATAACTGTCATACCGGATACAATTTATGATGTTGAGGCAGTTACAACCGATAAGATAACGGTTACAAAACATGACCTTCACGTAAAGGCTGATGATATATATACGACTTATGGTGAAAATATAAGTCAATATGCAAGCGGATATGGATACACATATACAGAAAGTGATTTCCAATATGATGATGCAGACGATGTAGAAAACATTTCGGGATATAAAAAGCCTAAAATTGTCTGCAAAGAGGATGACGGAACAACAAATGTAAATCAAAAGACATTAGCCGGTACATATATATTGTCTATAAGCGGTGCTGACGCTGAAAATTATAATATTTTGTATGAAAACGGCAACCTTGTAATAAGACAAAGACCTCTTATTGTACAAACGGTTAATAATGTTCCTAATCTTACATCAAAAGAAGCATTTGAAAGTGACCTTGTAAAGAACATTGACGTCAAAACAGACGTTGATTCAGCGACTTTAACATTTGCTGAAAACAGAGGTCCTTTGTGGGATGATTGTGTGCATATAACTTTTGATGCAACATATACGGATAATTCGGCAGTAGGGGAAACAGATGTTGATATAACCAATGCTGTTTTGGATACAAGCTACGGTGACGCAAGAAACTATTATCTTCAAAAGATAGAAACTCCGCAAAAGGGGTTTGCGGTTAAGTCTGTTATGACAGCTATTGAAATAACAACAGATCCAACCCAAAATAATGACGGAACAAGCCGTGAATATAAGTATGGAGATAAGCTTGATTTCAGCGGTGGAAAGTTTAAATTAACATACGATAACGGTGATGTTATTGAAAATGTTCCGTTTAATAAACTTGCAGAGTATGATGTTAAAGCTGTATACACAGGTACAGATACAGAAGTTGAGGACGGAGCTTTTTGCAACAATTAAAAATCACAATGGAAAGACCATTACTTTTGTTCCGCCAACTGACGCAACTGCAGAAAAGTGGTTACAGGTGAGATAACCGTAAAGAAACGTCCTTTACACGTTATTGTAAATGACGCATCATATACATATGGTGATGAGCCGTCTACTTACACAATCGACTATGAAAAGAGTGATTTGGCAGACGGCGAAACAATAATATCCGCACTTGGAACATTATTTACTCCACCGACTGTACAATGTAAGATTGACGATAAAGATGCGGATAATAAGACAAATGCGGGTACTTATGAAGATGTAATTACTGCATTTGGCGGAAGTGCGGATAATTATGAATTTATATGTGAAGATAAGGGCAGTTTGACTGTTAATAAGCGTGAATTGAAAATCAATTCAATTAATAATGGTATTCCTGATTTAACTTCATCAATAGCATATGAACATAATTATCAGTTGCCAATAAAATTGGACGGTACTGCGTCTAATTCGGATATGGATATAGTCAACCTTGTAAATAATGATAGCATTGATATTACCTATAAAGCGGTATATAACAGTCTTGAACAGACAGACAATGCAACTGTAGATATAGAAGATGTCGAATTTGCAAATGATTGTGACAGTAGTAAAAATTATACTTTAGTAACTGTACCGACAACATCAAGCGGTAAGATTATGACCAGACTTATGTCTGAAATTATTGTTAATAGCAGTCCGGATAAAATGGAGTATACTTACGGTGAATGGTTTTGCTCTAAAGGGCGGCAGTGTTGATATTAAGTATAACAGCGGATATGTTGAAAGTGATGTACCGTTTGAAAGACTTGCTGATTTTGGTATAGACTTGACTTTTTGTAAAGAAAGAAGACGGTACCGAAACAGAAATAGGAACAGTGAAAAAACAATACATTGCTTACTGTTTCAAAGTATAACGGTGCGTTTATAAAACTTACAATAAATGATCCGACTAAAGCAACCGATGATTTGCAAGCGGCTTATTCTTCTGATAGTTTGAAAGTAAACAAACATCAAATGAGGGTTGTTGCCGATGATGTGACATTGACATACGGTGATAATGCGCCGAGTGAATACACATTCCATTATACGATGGCTGACCTTGTAAACGGTGATACGTTATCGAGCGAAAGATTTAACGAAGGACTTAGCGAACCGACTGTATCGTGTGATTATGTAAGCGGACAATCAGTTTGTGGAGAATATGATATTATACCGAGCGGCGGCGGAAATGATAACTATGATTTCGTATATGTAAACGGAACTGTAACTGTAAACAAGAAACAGATTACGATAGATTCTATCGATAATGGTGTTCCGACGCTTACATCAGAAATAATATATAAGAATAATTCAATTCTTCCTATTTATATTGAATCAACGGCAGTATATACGAATGAACAGAAAGATATGACTGTAAGCGGTATTATCAACAACGATGAAATAGGCATAACATATGATACAGTATATACATCAAAAGACGTGGCAGAAACTATAACCGTTAAGATAGAAGACGTTAAGTTTGACGATAGCCATGAGAAAAATGTATGTTATGAAATTAAATCATATCCAAGTGAGGCGTCAGGTGGTACAGTTCTTGAAGAACAGATTACAAGTGTTGTTATAACAAGTGATCCGGTTTTGAGAGATGATAACGGCAAACAGATTGAATATACTTACGGAGATAAGTTGAACCTTAATCGTGGTGCGGTTACGGTTGAATATGATAGTGGAAGAATTCAGAAAAACTTGAAGTTTAATGAGTTGACCAAAAAACAGATGGTAAAGTTAAACTTGTATATACTGACGGTACTGATGAAACTCCTGCGGCAGATAATGATGTCTTGACTACTGCATATCATAACGGTAAGTCAATAAAACTGAAAGTTGATACAAAAGCAACACTTGAAGAACCTCAAACGGCACAACTTTTGGTGAATAAAGCCGTTATAACTGTAACGGCGAAAGATAAAAGAAAAGATTTTACGGAGATAAAAATCCTACATTAGAATATGAATACAGTGGGTTTGTAAATGGTGATGATGAGCATTCTGAAAATTTCAGAAATGAATTGGAAGAACCGAAAATATCATGCGATACTAATGAAAAAACTCCTGTAGGAACATACGATATTGAATTATCTTCGGCAAGTTCGGCAAATTATACTTTTAAACTTGTACCGGCGATGCTTACCATAAATAAACGTCCGATTGTTGTTAAGAAGATAACAGGAGGCATTCCGGCATTGACATCAAAAATGATATATGATGATCCTCAGCTTGTACATAAAATTGACGGTGTTGCAATAAATACCGCAGGACAAGTTGAATTTGATAACCTTTCATATGGTGATACGGTGAAACTTGATTATACTGTTATGTATACAAGTGTAATTCCGTCAGATAATGTTCTTGTTAATATTTATGATATAACAATAGACGAATCATACGGAGAGGGAAGTAATTATGTACTTAGAGATGTACCGAGTACAACTTTAGGCGGACGAATTTATGATAAACAAATTTCGATGGTTGAAATTATAAAACAGCCGAAACTTGAGTATACATATGGCGAAACGTTGGATTTGTCGGAAAAAAGGGCGTAAGAATAACATATGATAACGGTTTAGTTGTTTATGATGTTGCATATGATGAACTTGGAGATTATGGTGTTGACGTTACTCTGACAGACTCTGAAGGTGTGGAAAAAGAGGCTATAGACGGGGATAAGTTAACCGTAACAAAACATAACGGTGCATATTTAACACTTATTCCGCAAACTGAATTAAGCAATGTTCTTTCTGTAAAGAGTCAGGAAATGAAAATTAATAAAAAGCCGATAAATGTTAATATCAATGATGTGACGGCAATATATGGTGATGATCCAACAGCTGATTTTAGTTTTGCGTATAATGATAGCGATTTTGCTTATGGTGAAACACAAGACAGTGTCGAGTTCAAAGATAATTTGACAGAACCTGTGTTTGTTTGTAAAGAACGTGACGGTTCAACAGATGTAAGCTCAAAATCAGATGTCGGAAGATATACGATTACAATGACAGGCGCTCAAAGTGACAATTATCGTTTTGTATATAATAACGGTACATTGGTTATTCAGAAGAGGAAACTTGTCGTAAAAGATATAACAGACGGTATCCCTGTTCTTACATCGGATATAATTTTCGATAATCAAGGTCAAATTCATAAATTAGACGGCAAGGCAGATAATGATATTTTGAGTCTTGAAAACCTTGTTAATAATGATAAAGTGTGTGTTTTGTATAAAGCAGTTTATAAAACAGAACAACCGACAGCGAAATGTGATGTAGATATTGAATATGTTTCGATGGATGATTCTTATGGCAAGAGTTATAATTATGAAATTGATGAAACAGAGAGTGTTAAAAACGTTTCCGGCGGTAGAATTAATAATAGGAACTTACAACTGTTGAAATTGTAAGTCAACCCAAAACAGAATATGTATATGGTGAAAAGCTTGATTTAAGCAATGCTAAAGCGAGAATTACATATGATAGCGGGTATGTTGAAGATAATGTACCATTTACTGAATTGGGAGAATACGGTGTGACTATCGGTTATCCGAATGATGACGGAACGATAACCGCTGCTAAAGACGGGGATGTGTTGACAGTTCCTGATCATAACGGAAAATGTATTGAACTTTTGGCTCAAAGCACTCATAAAGTTCCTACAGTACAAACTGACAATTTAACTGTTGAAAAAAGAGTGTTAGAGTATGGAGAGTGTATCGTAAATCCTATAGTTTATGACGGAAAGACATTACAGACAACCGGTACGATAGCATTTTCAAACGTTCAAAATAATGATAAAGTGACAGCAACGGGTGAATTTTTCGTTTGAAGATTTTAATGCCGGAAAAGATAAAACAGTTAATATATTGAATGTTAAACTTGATAAACCGTTTGACGAAAACTATGAACTTTCTTCGGATAATGTGTTGTCAAAAGGTAATATTGAAAAAAGCGACATTGACTGTTTTACTTAAGGAAGATGATATATCTATTTCTGATGAAAGTAATATATTGACTGTTACTGCTCCGGAGATGACTCAGTTTGAGATAGACGGTGGAGCTAAGTATCAGTATTCAATAGACGGCGGTAAAACGTGGCAAGATGAAAATTCATTTGAAAACCTTGAATTGGGACAAGAATGTAGTGTTTGCATAAGATTTGCGGAAACGGATAATTTCAATCAATCTGAAATTAGTATTCCGATAAGTAAAAAAAAGCTTTTGCCAATAAGATTACTCTTGTGTCAATAGACGATATGACGGTGCTAAAGAGTTTTTATACTAATGTTGTCACTGTTGAAAAAGAAGCTGATTTCAGAAATCTTATCGGAGATATAGGAGTAACATATTACGCTTGCTATAAAAATGATAAGGGCAGTGAAAGCATCAAATATCCTTTGACCTTTGATGGGGATGTAACGATTTATACAACGCTTAAAAAAGAAGAGTAGTCATGGAAAGGGGAAATAACAATTCTTCAAACTCTACACCTACGCCAACAGTTGCACCTACAATTTTGCCAACGGAAGAGCCGATAGAAACGGAATCACCTTCAGAAAGCTTAAAACCTACGCAAAAACCTCAAAGTGATACTAATGAACCATATATGTCGGGATATGAGGGAAAAATCAATCCTGACGGATATATGACAAGAGCAGAGGCGGCAACAATTATGGTTAATCTGAGTGGTGGACTTGAGAAAGAAAGCATTAATATATTCAAGGATGTAGCTGATGGAACATGGTATAAAAACTATATTGCAGCAGCAAGCGAAAAAGGATATATTTCCGGATTTGAAGATGGAACATTTAAACCGGAAGAACCTGTTACGAGAGAACAATTTGTTGCAATGATATTGCGATATACAAAGACATCAACGGAAAAGGGAGAGGTGTTCTCAGACGTTGAAATAAATCGTTGGAGTGCAGGATTTGTATATACTGCAGTCAAGTTGGGTATAATTTCAGGTTATCAAGACGGAACGTTTAAACCTGAAAATCCTGTGACTCGTGCAGAGGTGGCGAGAATTGTAAATGTTGCAACAGGCAGAATACCTGATAAGGCTGTGATTGACGTTATGATATGTCCATATAGCGATTTGCCAAAATCGCATTGGGCTTATTATGAATTAATGTATGCGTCAACATATGTGCAAAAAGATTAATCAAAAGAGTACAGATTTTGAACCGACCCCCAAAAATTAGGTCAAAAATCTAACGAATTGGAGGTCGGTTCATTTCAGATCTGTACTCTTTTTTGAATCTGTACAAAACCATATTTTGCGTTGTGTCTAAGTCTAAACTTTCATAAAAATACTCACCGAGGCATAAACAGCCAAAAGTTTTGTGAGTAAATTGTCGGAATAAAAGAAAAACCTTGTAAACATTACTGTTTACAAGGTTTATGGTGCCGATGGTGGGGGTCGAACCCACACGATGTTGCCATCACGGGATTTTGAGTCCCCTGTGGTTTGGAGGTTTGAAAAAATGAAAGATATTTTATTAAAAAAGGATCTAATCGCTTATCTTATCCACGAAATTGAGAGAGTAAAAAAAGACTACTCCACAAGAAAGTGAACTACACAATTATTCTTTTGTGCAAGGACACAAAGAGGGTCAACTCAAGGCTTTATATGATGTTTTGAACTATGTAAACGGAATTAATACCAAATACTCTGCGAAACATTCTCGGCTACGGTAATTTTGGCCGACGAGGGCGGAGGAACTAAGTTACCTTTAAAAAGACTTTCTCCGCCCCTTGACGGTCAAAAAGGGGTGGTGGTCGGGGAGGAACTACGCAAGCGAGCCGTGCGCAACGTGCAAAGGCAAGCGGTAAGCGACTGACACTCCTCAAGCGGTGGCAGATACACCCCAAACGGGCGGGCGGAAACAGCCTAAAAAGCAAGCAAAATAAAGGTATATTTATTGCTTGCCTCGTAGTTGGTTTTCAAGCAATATTGCGCCGAAAACCAATTACAATAAATATCCCTTTATTTCCTACGGGTAGGCTACGTGGTTGCTTTTTCGGCGGACGGCTAAGACAAACTCTCTACGGAGCATATGCTCACGGTGCAGGGCAAGCCTTCGGCACAGCAAGACTTCCCAAGAGCGCTACACAAGCGCCAGTGCGACGCAGACGAGCGCAGTGGGCGAGGTTGCGCCGCGCCAAGCGGGAAGCGGAGCGACGTGCAGACAGAGCCGCGCGCTGTGCGGCTCGCCTGCGCGAGCAGGCGAAACTCTTAAACTATTTTTTCTTGTTTGTTTTCTTCCTTGTTTCCTGTCCCTTTTTGTCGGACTGTGTTATAATTCTGCTTGAGGTGATGTAATGAAAAAAAGATTAAATGAGTGGGTTTACGAATGGCTTGAAACCTACAAAAAGTTATGGTCAAAGAAGTCTACATACGACAGCTATTTACAATATGCTACACATGTGACTTGTGACAAGTCTTTGAAAAAATTAAGTAATTCGGACATTCAAAAGCTTATTAACAATATGGTTGTTGATGGTTTGAAGTTGTCTACTATCAAGCATATGCTTACACTTGTTCGGCAGAGTTTGAAAAGGCTCGATCTTTGGGTTTGGTTAAAAATTTGTCGATGCTTGAGGACTTAGATCTCCCAAAAAACAGCCGAAAAAATAAAGCCTTTGCGTCCCGACGAGATAAGCAGACTTTTAAAAATTCTTATCTCACGTTTTACGGTGACTTTTATAAGGCTTTACTTTTTTACAGGGTGTAGGGTGGGGAGCTAATCGCCTTGAGATGGTCCGACGTTGACTTCTTCAATGGTGTTTTTGCGTATCGAGCATACAGACTATAAGGGAGAACTTCAGGACGTAAAGACGGCGCACGGTTGCCGACAGATTCCCTTGTATGGTGAGTTGCTTACTGTACTTACAAAGTGCAGACGGCGCGCCAAAGGCTCTGAAAGGGTTTTTACAAACACTTTAGGTCGTCCTATCTCTTATCGTACTGTACTTGACAACTGGCATTGGTATCTTGAAACTATCGGAATTTATGAACCGCTCGGCTTTCACGTTCTGCGCCACACTTTCGCTCACACTGCACTCCGTTCGGGTATTCCTATCAAGGTTGTTTCGGCTTGGCTCGGACACGCAGACGTACAAATAACACTTAACATTTACGACAGCATAGACGAAACAGACTTTCTCAAGGCTACTAAACAGCTTGAGCAATCCTTTTGCATAAAAAAACACACTTCGGTGTGCTTTTTTTATTCAGTAGTTTTGATAGTGGACTTGCTGAATTTCAGACCTTTACACGTGTTAAAACGACGTTTTGCCATAATAAAATTATACCACTTACTACCGCAGTAGTCAACTGTTTTAACCTTTCATATACGGGAAATTCTCGACGTGCTTTTTCTTGACAAGCTCCGTTCCAATCTGTTTTAATTTCTACATATTTGGCAAATGAAATAAGTTGACGGTCAAGATAATATCTTAAAAGTTTGTTTAATGTCTTTTGGCTTGGTATTCTCGCGCCTGTTTCATACTCTGAAATACGCGGACGTGGTATACCTGTAACTTCCCGCCACTGATTTTTGCGTAAAGCCTTTATGCCTTGTTCTTGCAAGTCTTAGACCCTCTGAAAGCCTTGTAGGCTTAGCAATCCATTTCTTTCGGTTTCTGATTTTTCCCATAAAAAAAATTACCTCCACAAGAAAAATTATATTACAAATGTGTAACATCACTTGACAAATCACGTCAAAAAGTGTAACATTTTTCTTATATCGGTAACATTCCGATATTCTTCTATTTAGTTTTTGTGTTCTTTATGTTTTCGCTGATATAAATTATACACGAAAACTATTAAAAATCAATAATTTAATAGTTTTTTGTGCGCCTTTTTAAGAAAAAACGGCGGGTCTGACAGAGCCGACGCTATAAAAGTCTGTTCGGTAACTTGCTTTAGCCTATGGGACAAGGTTGCAAAGCCGTCAAGAGCAATACAGTATGTACTCTTTAAAATCTATCTGGGTTGGTTGTGTTCTCTGTGTACGCCCTATTGTTGGGAGAACAGACAAGCCGACAGTTGGCGCTATCGGCTCTTTAGGCTGTCCCCCTGTGTTTGTGATATTAAAATGCCCTCGAAAGCTTTTTGTATCACCTGTGCTATACTCCGATATACGGAATGCCGTAAGACATAGCTTGTACCGTTTCTGCGGTACTTCTATGCCCCTCTCGGCTACCTCCTCAACCGGAAGCCGTATATAGGATTTTTTGGTGCCGATGGTGGGGGGTCGAACCCACACGATGTTGCCATCACGGGATTTTGAGTCCCGCGCGTCTGCCAATTCCACCACATCGGCAAATTACCCAATTATAATACCATAAATCTCTTCTAATGTCAAGACTAAAATCAAGAAATAAGTATTTTTTCTATTCCGCCGATATATTTTTTTGAAAAGCCTTGCGATAAAGCCTACAAGAATAGCGGCAACGATAGTTTCCTTCTCGGACGCCGTCAAGGTGTCTGAACATTATAAACGATAAAATTGCCGCAATTACTGTCATAGACGAATCGAATGCGATTTTAGTTTTACCGAAATCGGTACTGAACACATCGGAAACCGCTCTGACGGTTGCCTCACCCGGTTTATTGCAACGTTTGCGACCATTTCCATAAACACACCGAAACCGAGAATTAAACAGCCTACTATAAGTGATACAACTTTCATTGAATATGTTTCGGGCTGCATAAATCCGAGCAATGACATTGTTAAATCGATAAAGAATGAAAACAATGCGATAATCGGTAACTGCAACAAGTTTTGAAGTTGAAAATTACGTCTTAAAAAATTACTTGAAGAATTACAAGAAAAATATTAAAAACCAACGTAAACATTCCGACTGTCGGCGTAAAACCAAGACTTAGAGTGTAGGGGGATACTTGTAATCGGTGAAGTGCCGAGTCCGGCTTTTGTGATAAAGCTTACGCCGAGCCCGTTGACGAAAAAGTCAACAAGTAAAAATATATGTATCGTTTTATTAATTCTGTTTTGTTTGTCACTGTAATTCCTCCGTATTTGTCATATTATTGCATATTTTAAAAAATGTATTGATAAACTGCTCCTTTTCACTTTCTGAAATTCCGCTCAAAATCTCATTTTCGATTTTTTCAAAAGTATCATTCACTATTTCTTGAAGCCGTTTACCCTCATCGGTCAAATACACATATAAAGAACGCTTGTTTCCGTCCTTTGTTTGACGTATAATAAGCTTTTTTCTTCCATGCGTGATAGTATGCCGGTAAGCGTTGCCGGCTCGATTTGACACCCTGTGGCGATTGATTTTTGTATGCAACCGTTATGCTTGCCTAAATAGTCAAGCACTTTCGGCTGACCTGCTGTGAGTTTATAGGGGGGGATAGAGCGTCCAATACCTTTTTTTGAAACAATGATTGGTTTACCATTATCATATAATGAAAACTTTTATCCATAAAACACCTCTATTATTAGTATGCTAATAGTTAGCTTGCTAATTATTATAACTCTGTATGCGAAATTTGTCAATAGGAAAAATAAAAACCTAAACTCAAAAGAGTTTAGGTTTTTTTATGGTGGTTATTCTTCAACTTCTTCTGATTTGAATGCCGCTTCGGACATTGGGGAAGTGTGGATTGTAAATCCTGATTTTGCATTACCTGTGACGGTGACTTCTTGAATGTGAACATCGTCGGTATTTAGACAACTAAGATCCGATAAGCGGTCTTGGTTTTCGTCATAAAAAAAAAGAATTTTGATGTTTCGGTAGGAACGGTAAATACAATATTATCATACTCGGAGAATATTGAAAAATAGCTTTTCTTCACCCGGCTCATAGTCAGGATAACGTGAATTTACCAAATAATATACGTTTGGTTTGAATTTACCATTGTCAAAGAGATATAGTTTTTTGATTGATAATCCCAATCATTTGTAGCTATAAATGTACCCGGTGTCAATTCTTTTCTGTCCATAACAGTGCGTATTTTTGTTGTATCTATATCGAAATACCATTCATATAATGTGTTTGTGTCATCAGCGACTGAATATATACATCTGATATAATCAAACGTTTGCGGATAAGAAGTCGCAAAGAGTTTTATAATATCTTCTGTGCTTAATTTGTTATTTACACCGTCTTTGTAAATCATCTTGCATTGCTTGTCAGATGTATATGCAAAAGAATTTTGTAGAAGTTTCCCAATCAAAATCTTTAGGTAAAGTCCATTCGACAGACATATCATCGTTAAATTTAACGTTTGTTGATATTTCTTCGGAAACTACTGACTGCAATATCTGAGGCGGGGTATAAGGTCTGGAATTTGTAAAACTATAGTACCAATTCCTTGGTTTTATTTTATCGGAATACACTCCGTAATGGTTGCAGAATAATACTTTGTTTAGCAGGTCATAAAAAATCTTCCCTTGTTATAGGAGATTGCGCATTGGAAGTATCTTTACTTTCGATAAAATGGTTTTGGTAAGCAAAATTATATATCTCGTTCGGTTCGGACATGTCGAATATGTTATTTGAGTTGGAACTGTATGAAATTCCTGTTAATCTTACTGCATAAGTCAGTGCTTGCAGATTTGTAAGATTGTCCTCAAGCTTTATATTAATTATATCGTCAAGAGTTAATATAAAGTCTTTTAGAGTTAAAAAAAGTATTTTTGACTCATCACTGATATTATCAAATGATTTTAGATACTCGTAGTCATAAAGATCCTTCAGGTCATCTGCAGACATGCGCTGATCAAAATTTTTAATTGTACTAAGTGCCTCTTGAGTTGTGATGTATTCGCTTTTGTTTAAATCGTCATCTGAAATAATACCGAATTTAATTAGCGGAGTTAAATTTCCCTTTTCGTATTGGGCAATGTGGACTTCTCTGCTGTTGCCGTCCCAAGTGATGTTTAAACAAAAAGTTGATGCAACATCAGAAAGAGGGATGTATGTGGAGTTATTGATTATTTGCGGTGCGACTTCAAGAGGGGTTTTATAGCTATGTGTGTTGCCGTTATATATGATGTCACGAGTTGCTTGCGTGTCACCGATTGTTAGATTTAATGTAGTTTCATCTTTTGCGATTGTAACCTTTTGTGCGTCACCGTCCCAATCTACATTGTAGTCAAGATATTCCAAGATTGCACGAACAGGCACAAGAGTACGGTCGTTTTCGATAATTATGGGTGCGTCCGTAACCATTTCCGTATCGTTTACATACACTTTCACGTCATTGTCAGCCAAAGCGCATGGCATAATTTGAGCAGTAAGAGCGAGTGCGGAAAGTAGGCTTATAATTTTTTTCTTCATAATTAAATCTCCTTTTCTGTAAGCTGTATTTTATTTGTCAGCTTCAATCAATTCTTGAGAATTTTGTATATGTTTTTTTGCAATGTTTTATATAAACTTGTTGTGTAAGATCCGCCGTAACCGCCTCTTACATAAGAACAAAATAATACTTTATTCAATAGGTCATAAAAATCAGCTCTTGATATAGGTGACCGTGCATTTGAGGTGTCACTATTGTTTATAAGACCGCGATAATATACTGCCGTACATATAATCGTCTGTGCTGTATGTATCTGTATCTTTTATATAACGCGTACAACCATAGAAACTTTGCGTTAAACGCATTACCCAAGTCAATACTTGCAAATTAGTCAAATTATCTGCAAAATTAAGGTTTAGTATATCGTTGTGTGTCAATACTAAATCTTTCTTAAGAATTATAGACGATATTTTTTGCTGAATCGTAAGTATCGTCTGTAGGTTCAAGTTTACTGATGGAATACCACGCGTTTAACATAGATTCGTCCGGTGTTCTGGTGCTGAATTTGCTAAAGGTGTTTAACGCCTCGGCAACAGTTATATATCCGTCTTTGCTTAAATCATTGTCTGAAATAATGCCGAATTTAATTAATTGAGAGAAATCTCCTTGTTTGTAACTTGTGATATGTATTTCCTTGTTATCGTCGTCCATATCAATATCGAAATGAAATGCTGATTTAAAATCAGAAAGCGGAATATATGTGGTGTCGTTAATTATTTGAGGTGCGACTTCAAGAGAAACTTTGCTGTTTGCAGTGCCGTCATAAAATCTGAATTCAAAGATTGCTTCAAAATTATCAATCGTAAATTTCAGTGTGGTTATATTTTTGAGATTACAACTGTTTGTGTATCGTTGTCCCAATCGACTGTATAGTCAAGATATTCAGAAATAGCACGAACAGGCACAAGAGTACGGTCATTTTCGATAATTATAGGGTGCGTCTGTAACCATTTCCGTATCGTTTACATACACTTTCACGTCATTGTCAGCCAAAGCGCATGGCACGATTTGAGCAGTAAGAGCGAGTGCGGAAAGTAGGCTTATAATTTTTTTTCTTCATAACAACATCTCCTTTTCCGTAATTTACAATATTTATAGTCGAATTATATCATATCGAACAGATTTATGTCAATAATTAACTGTAAAATAAAACAAAAAATACTGTCCTCTCATTTTGAGAGGACAGTATAATTAAATCGAATTAGTAAACTCTTACTGCACCTGCGTATTGAGAAATACGATATTCTGTGTTGATTGAAGAAATCTTAACAACGTCACCTGTTTGAGGAGCGTGAATCATATTTCCGTTACCTACATAGATACCAACGTGGTGAATGTTTCCGCCCTTACCGAAGAATACAAGGTCACCCGGTTGTAGGTTGTCACGACTTACATAAGTTCCGTTATTTCTTTGGTCTGCCGCTACACGGCTTACACTGATACCGTTCTTTGAACATACATACTGTACAAGACCGCTACAGTCGAAACCTGATGGGGAACTACCGCCCCAAACATACGGAACACCAAGATATTGCATTGCTGTGTTTACGATAGATTGTCCCTTTGATGAAGATGACGGAGCCGACTGTGTTTCTTCTGATTGTGAAGATGTTGACGGTGCAGATGTTGCAACGTTGGCTGCGGCTGCGTTTTGCTGGGCAATTCTTTCTGCTCTTTCAGCGGCTGCCTTTGCGTCTGCAATTTCCTGTTGCTTTTGTGCGATAGTGTCTTTTCTATCCATTCGCCTGTGAATTGAAGGGAAGTATTGATAACGTAACCTTCTTTATAGTCATCACCGTAGCAAATCTTTATAAAATCATTTTCACCGCTTAGTACATATACATAAGTACCGTCTGAAAGTTCTTCTATAACATCTGCGTCAGTGTTTGCTGCACTTCTTACTCTTACAGATTCGCCTGAAAGTGTAACTTGAGCAATTCTGTAATTAGTATAACTCTTTTTTAGCCTCGTCTGCAAGGTTTTTATCTTGAGTTATCGATTCGCTCGGAACATAACCTGTCTTACCGCCGTTATAAGCTATTTTGTACCAACCCTCTGAGTTTTCCATAACTTCAACTTCTGTACATACTTCGACTTGGTCGATAACGTTAGCCTCGTCTGACGGAGTTTCTCTTACGTCAAGCGAACCGTTTGAGATAAGTACATAGCCAAGAGGGTAAAACTCTTTGCCGCGATTTCGCTTTCTTCTGCTGTATTTTCAGCAGAAATTTCTGTAGGTTCTGTTGAAATCTCGGCAGTACCTTTAACTGCGTCTGTAATATCCTTTTGAGCGATTGTTATGCTCTGCTCTGCTGCTGCCGCATTTATTCTTTGTTCTCTTTCTGTTTTTGAATTGTTTAAGCCGGATGCTTGTGCTACTGCAAGTGAACTTATCATTGCTACTGCTATTACAGCAATAAGTGAATGCTTAAAGTTCTTCATAAAATAAAACCTCCTAATGATTTAAGTTTTCTTAACGATTACTTAAATTGCATTTGTATTTTCTAATATATTTCTAAAAACATTACAAACAGGATTATACACCACATTAAACCATTTGTCAACACTTTTTTAATCGTATCGTATTCTTTTTGTAACAATTCAGTAATAAAACAGTAGCTTTTTGTAACATAAAACGAGGGGTAAAATGTTCAATATGTCGCATAAACAGTGCGTTTTGTAGGCGGAATAATGTAAAAGTGTACAAAATTCAAATAATTCAAAAATTACAGGATTTCAGCCTAATATTACAGGCAGATTACGTGTAAAGTATGTTTCTTTGTAAAAATCGGTGTATTTATATTACAAACGACGTTACAAAGATTACAAAAGTTACATTGCCGTTGTAAAGAAAACTGCGATTTGATATAATTAAAGCATACAAGGAGTAAGAAATATGGTTGAATATATTAAAATCGCCGTATTCTTTTCGATTGGGGTGTATATTTACGAACGTACAGACATTGCGTTTGCATTAATTTTTCTTTTGTCCCTTATAATGGTATTGACAGTTGAGTCGGTTTTTAAACATAAATTCAATACAAAAAATACTTGTTATGATGACGGCACTTGTTATGGGCACAGTTCTTTGCAACGCCCAAGTAAGCGAAAATGCACATGATTTGTATAAGTATGAAGGGCGGTATGTGACTGCCGTCGGGCGTGTGTGCGAGATACCGCAGGACGGTGAAGAAGATGAAAATGTACGATATGTAATCGATGTGCGTAAAGTAAATAATGAAAAGGTAAGGGATAAAATCCTTCTTACTTCCGATAATAAGCCGGAATACGGTGATACCGTAACTTTCAGCGGATTTATCAACGAACTTCCCGAAAAATTGAATAGAAATGGCTTTGATTATAAAAATATTATAAAAAAATTGGGGATTTTCTTTAAATCATACAGCAGTGAAGTAAAAACTTTCGGACGAAGTGATAAAAGATTATTCACCATATGCGATTAACAATTCGTTTAAGAACTCAATTTCAAAATTAATTGACAAGCATTACAAGGGCGATTACAATGCGATAATGAAAGCAGTGCTGATAGGAGATAAAAAAAGAATTTTCGGACGATTTTTGATAAGATACTTACCAAAACGGGTACGAAAAGATATTTTTATTCTTCATATCTTCATATAATGCTTTTAATGTCCTTAATAACGCTTGTTTTGGGCATATTCAAAAAGAAGACACGCGATATTTTGACGGTGTTTCTTCTTATTATATATGCTTTCGCAAATGCAAACAATACCGTTTCGGTCAGATTGGCTGTGATGATAGCGGTAATAATATTTACCAAAAGTAAATTCGGACGTAAATATTATCCGGATATAGTCGGTATAACGTTGCTTGCGGTCGGAGCGGCAAACCCGATAATGCTGTTTGACGCAGGATTTGTGATGTCGGTGCTGTCGGCAATTATGATATAATACTTTTACGACTGTGTGCACGGTAAACTTAAATTTATACATATAAAAATACATTCGCAGACTTTTTTTTGCTATAGGCATAATTTGTACAATCGGACTTTTGCCTGTTTCAGGCGTACTTTTCGGTGCTGTTTCGATATATTCTATTGTTTTGTCAATAATAATGTTGCCTTGCGTGACGGTGATTATGGTGCTTGCACCGATTTTGCTGTAATGCTTGCGCTATTCAACACCGCACCGCTGTTTAAACAGGCGGTTGACTGCGTGCTGTTTATACTAAAACTTGTGCCGACAATTTCATATAAACTCGGTCTTGTATCGCATACAGTCGCAAAACCGAATTTGTTATTTACTTATTATATACACTCTTGCGGTTGCCTCGGGAGTGAAATATATTAAGAAGAAAAACAGTCAAATGCGTATTGCGATTTTTTGTTGCGGCGGCATTGATGACTTCGTATGTAATAGGCGAAGTGGTTAGTACAAATAATGTGAAATTACATTCGTCAATGTCGGTCAGGGTGACGGTGCGGTAATTCAAGCACCGTACCGATTTAATGTGCTTATAGACGGCGGCGGTGGTAATTCGTATTCTGATTACAACCCCGGCGAAAAGGTGTACCTTGATTATCTTGAAACAGAGGGGATAACAAAGGCAGACAGTGCGTTTGTTAGTCATTATCATCAAGACCATGTGCAGGGAATTATAGCGGCAATGGAGAATATAAAAGTAAGAAATTTATTTCTGCCCGATAATATGGAGGGGGCAGTGAATGGCGTGTGGCGCTTGAAAATTCCGCAAGGGAAAACGGCACAACAGTGCATTACATTTCACGGGAAACACTTCTTACTTATAATAACGGAATGACAATAAGAATTATTCCTCCGTCAAATAAGACAGGGTTAAGTAATGATGAAAATGATACTTCATATGTGTATTACGTCGAGTATAACGGTTTTTCTGCAACATTTACGGGTGATATGTCATCATTTGCCGAAAAGAATTTGATTGATGACGGAAAAGCAGGCAAAACGAACTTGTTAAAGGTTGCACATCACGGCTCGAATACCGCAACGTGTGAAGAATGGGTTGAAAAATTAACTCCCGAATATGCGGTTATAAGCGTCGGTGAGAATAATCCATATAATTTGCCGAATGACGATGTACTTGAAAGACTGAAAAATGCACAGGTTTTTCGTACTGATTATGACGGCGATATAAAATTTATAATACATAAAAAACGGCAGTGCCGAAACGGATATATATAATAGGAGATAAGTATGGCGGAAAAGAAAAAACGGAAATTTGTTAAAACTGAAAAAAACAGCTTAAAGAGGGTATTTTAGCGCCTTTGTATGTGTTTTACGGTGAGGAGGATTACCTGCGTGAAATGTACGTTAACAGGGTAAAAAGACTGCGTTCCCGACGGCGGTTTTCCGGACTTTAACCACATAAAAATTGAAGGCCGTGACGTTGCGTTTTCGGAATATGACGACGCATGGGAAAGCTTTCCGATGATGACGGATAAAAAGCTGATACACATTAAGGACAGCGGTATTTTTCAGTTGAAAAGCGGAAAAGATGAGGCATCGACAGAAGAAAAAAGGAATTTTGGACCGAAAAGTTTAAAAGAATATCTGACGATACGGTCGTGATTTTCGATGAAACATCGGTTGATAAAAAGAAGTGCTTTGTATAAGGCGGCGGCAAAGGTCGGAACAGTGGTTGAATTTACTTATTTGAGCGAGGCTGACCTTGTGACGTGGGTTGTCAAGCAATTTCTGAACGCAAAAAAGAAGATTTCAAAAGAAAATGCGTATTACCTTATAACCATATGTGACAGTGGTTTGGCGAGTATTAATAATGAAATTAAAAAGCTGATTGATTTTTGTGATGAAGAAATATATAAAAACCGATATTGACAGAGTTGTTGCAAAGTCAATGGAAGTTATCGTTTTGAACTTACGGACGCGATTATGCTCGGCAACACACAAAAAGCAATGGAAACGCTTGCCGATTTAAAAACGGTTAAAGAAAATGTGTTTACGCTTATATATTTAATGCTTTCGACATTTGAAAAAATGCTCCGTGTAAAATTAATGAACGGTGCGTCACAAGCTGAGGTTGCATCGGGAATAGGCGTTCCGTTGTTTGTTGCAAGAAAATATATAAACAGCGCAAAAGGGATTTTCGGAGGATTCGCTTGTTTGATGCTAAGGCGAGTTGCGGAGATTGACTTGGCGATAAAAGAAGGACGTGTTGAGGAGTGGAATGCATTGGAACAATATGTTGCGGAATGTATCTACAGAAGTCACAAATAAAATTTATATAAAAAAGAGGGAGAAATTATGAAAAACAACTTATTGCAGTGGTGTCTGCGTTGGCAATGACGTTTACGTCATTACCGTGTGAGTATTGCGGCGGAAAATGTGCCGAAACCCGTTTTACAGTACACGTTTGACGAACAAACAGCTTGCCGACCAAAACGGCAAGAATGAATTGAAACTGTCGGGCGGTTAAGTGTAACTGATGACGGTAACAAGGGTAAAGGTCTTTTGCTTGACGGTACGGACGGCTATGCCGAATTGCCGGATAATATTCTGTCAAGCGATATGACGATTACAACGTGGGTGAAGATTAATTCACAACATGGGGCAGAGTTTTCGATTTCGGTACGGACTCAAACCAAAACTTTTTTTCTTTGCACCGTACAGTGGCGGTGCTTCAAGATTGAGATAAAAAACGGTGCAACCGTTGATACAATGGATTACACGCAGGAAACCGCAAAAGATTGGGTAAACTATGCGATAACAATTAAAGGCGATACCGTTTCATATTACAGAAACGGCAGACTTATAAAGAGTAAGTCGGGTATAAAGGATATATCCGAACTTACAAACACTGCTAATTATATAGGTAAGTCGCACTATGACGGTGACGCATATTTGTCGGCGGTAGTGGATGATTTCAGAGTTTATAACACCGCACTTTCACAGGACGAAATATTAAAAGTTATGGCTGACGGTGAAATAAATGCCGATGTTATGCTTGATTCCTATGCGATAAACGATGAACAGATTGTGACAGGCGACAGTATAAACTTTGCCGCAGGCAGACGGTATTGTGTGGAATGAAACAGATAATCTCGGACTTATAAACACCGAAACAGGTGAGGTTAAGCATAATAAAACCGCCGAAACAGTAACGCTTGTGCAGTCATATGGGGGGTGTAGACAGAGAGTATACATTGTATGTGACGGGCAGTGAGGAAGAACCTTATTCGATTAATATTGACGCTTCGGACAGAAGTAAGACGTTTCGGACGATATGTGGGGATTGTTCTTCGAGGATATTAACTCTGCCGCAGACGGCGGACTTTATGCGGAAATGGTTCAAAACCGTTCTTTTGAAAAAGTGATGAAAAGAAGGACATTTATATAATTGGGGACTGTATTCAATATATAAAGAGCCTAACAGAGAGACGGCAAATATTATACCGCCGAAAATATACAGGTTAAAACAGATAAACCGATGAACGAAAATAATCCTACATATATTACAATTCCGAAAGGTGAAATGATTTGTAATGACGGTTTCTATGACGGAACCGAATGGGATTGCGATAAAGGTACATCTTTCAGCGGAATGAAATTTAAAAATGGCGAAAAATATGATTTTTCGGTATATGCACGCGGCGAGGGTGAACTGACGGTGTCGTTGGGAATTGTAATAGATGAACATAAGGCTAGTTTTGAGGTTGAACCTTTTAACGAGGCTGCTGCCGTTATAAAATGTAATTCAAAAAGACGATTGGAAAAAGTATTCTGTTACATTCACTGCTGACGAAGAACTTTGAAAGTGACGGCAGCGGACTTATTGTTACAAATACAGGCGACAGTGACCTTGATGTAGATATGGTATCGCTTATGCCGGAGGATACATACAAAGGACACGGCTTGCGTAAGGATTTGATGGAACAGTTTGAGGCAATGCACCCCAAATTCTTGCGTTTTCCGGGAGGTTGTGCCGTTGAGGGACAGACAATGGATACGGCTTGAACTGGAAAGATACAATCGGTGATGTGTCGGAACGTAAGGAAATGATAAACATATGGAACTGTCTGCAACAGAGCCGTATATGATGACGTACGGACTTGGTTTTTGAGTATTTCCAAATGTGCGAGGACTTGGGAATGGAGCCTGTTCCGATTTTGAATTGCGGTATTGCGTGTCAAGTCCGCAGCGGAAGTGCGACGGACGAAGAACACCTTGTTCCTATGGACAAATTACAGCCGTATATTGACGATGCGCTTGACCTTATCGAATTTGCAAACGGTACTGATGAAAGTAATGAATGGGTGCAAAAGCGTATTCAAATGGGACATAAAGAGCCGTTTAATATGAAGTACATAGGTATCGGAAATGAGCAGTACGGCGATATTTACTTTGAAAGATACGAAGAATTTGCAAAGCAGATACACGAAAAATATCCCGATATTAACCTTGTAACAACATCCGGTACTGCGTCAAGCGGAAGTTCAAACGACCTTGCATGGAATTGGGCGAATGAACATGAGGAACTTGCCGACCGTATGGACGAGCATTATTATGAAACAGCCGATTGGTTCAGACAGCACGCTTACAGATATGATAATTACAGACGTGACACAAATACAAAGGTATTTTTGGGTGAATATGCGTCAAAGGGTAATGCTTGGTATAACGCACCGTCAGAGGCGGCGTTTTTATGACAGGTCTTGAAAGAAATGCGGACGTTGTGCGTATGGCGAGCTACGCGCCTATGTTTGCGAAGTACGGCAATACACAGTGGTCGGCGGCGGATATGATTTGGTTTAATAATTCCGGATTACGTTCTTACACCGAATTATTACATTCAGTCACTGTTCTCAAATAATCAAGGTGATTATTCTTTGCCGACAGAGGTTAAACTGAACGGTATTGAAAAAGACGACGCACTTAAAGGCGGTGTTGCAGTTGGCAGTTGGGGAACACATAATGAATTTAAAGATATAAGATTATATTCGGGTGATACTATCGGTGTATTGACGCCAAGTGAGTCTGAAGAATATGATGATGAGGACGATTATAACTTAGATGAAGAATATGATGAGGACGATTATAATTTAGAAGATAGGGGTTGGGGATTGGCAAAGGCGAATGGACAATGAATAAAGAAGGCGCACTTGTCCAATCCTCTGATGAAACTGGTGCGATATGTTATTTCCGTATCCGGATAACCGACAATATACTTTGTCGCTTAAAGCACGCAAATTAAGCGGCGGCGAGGGTTTCAAATAGGAGTTGCGGTAGATGACGCATTGAATTATTACAGAGTTAATATAGGCGGTTGGGGCAATACAACCGCAAAGATACAGCACATTGTAAACGGTGTAAGTTCTTTTCTTCCGGTAACGTTGCGGAACAGTCATATGTCGGTAACGTGCATATAAATGATAATGAATGGTATGACGTTACGGTTGAAGTGACTGATTGATGATGAAATCAAAGCATATTTGAATGATGAATTTATATGCTCATATAAAAAGCCTAAGGAATACGGCCCTGTGTATTCGTCAAGCGTGTATGATGAGGGAAACAGGTGACGTTATCGTTAAGGTTGTCAATACAATGGACAGTGACGTAAATATCGGAATGAATGTATCGGGCGAAACGGTAACGTCAAATATCGCAAAGACAACTGTTATGTCGGAGCGATACAAATTTAGAAAAACAGTCTTGATAATAAAAATGCAATCGTACCGAAAAAGAAATCGAATTAACAAATGCAAGCAATAACTTTACATATAATGCGCCTGCCAATTCATTCAGTATTATAAGACTTAAAACAGGAAACGGCGGAAGTAAAGCGTATATTTCAGGATATAGGACGGCACATTCAGACCGGATAATACAATAACCCGTGCGGAAGTGGCGGCAATTATAGCAAGATGTTCGGCTGATTTTGACGAAAATAAGACGTATTCAAGTGATTTTGTCGATGTATCGGGTGATGAATGGTATGCGAATTATGTCGGATATGCCGCTGAAAAGGGCTATATTCATGGATATGATGGCGGTCCATTTAAGGCTGACATAGATATAAATTTACGCGAGAATTAGCGGTTATTTTAATTGAATACGGCTCATTTGACGGAGATGGAATAATATAGAATTTTTCAGATGTGCCAAACGATTATTATGCAACAGGATATATAAAAAGCATTGTATGATGAAAATATCGTAAGCGGATATGAGGACGGCACGTTTAAGCCTGATAATTCAGTAACTCGCGCGGAAGCGGTTACAATGATGAATAAAGTTAGCGATAATCCGATAGCGGAAAATGCCCGAAAATCCGTTTCAGTGATGTTTCGCCAAATCATTGGAGCATATAATCAAATTATGACCGCAGTACAGGAAAGTAGCGGACTGTTTTTCCACGTAGGGGAGGTCATGGTATAACGGGGGATAACGAAACTAAAATGCCACCCCCTCAGTCATTAAGAAAACAAAAAAGGGCGACCATGACCCACGAAATCCGCTCCTTGAGGAGAGGTGTCACGAAGTGATTGGAGAGGCAGATGCGATATAATGAAAGTAGGGGACGGCACCTGACGTCCCATATAACGCAAAGGGAGGTCATTGGGACAGAGGGCACCTCGACCCGTCCCAAAGTTACAGACGGGTTACGCTGCCTGCCTTCCCTCGATGCTAGGAGAGGTGTGCAAGCGGACGGAGAGGTGGCAGATGCGACGAAGTAGGGGGACAGCACCTCGACGTCCCACATAGCAACCGTGGGGAGGTCATTTCACGCCCTGTTAAAGAAACACAAAAGGGCGACCGATGATCGCCCCTGCGAAAGCCACTCACCCAAAGGGAGAAAAAAAGTACAAAAGGAGAAAACATTGAAAAGAGAAGATATAAACATACGTGATCCATTCATATTGCCGTATGAGGGCAAATATTACCCACCATACGGCTCACGCGGAAGTGAAGTGTGGGAGGACAACGCGACAGGTCTTGACGTATACGTCAGTGATGACCTTGAAATATTCGGTGAACCAAAAGAGATATTTACGCGAACTGCGGATTTTTGGGCCGGACAGACATTATTGGGCGCCTGAAGTTTGTCGCGCAACGGCGCGTTCTATATGTTTGCGTCTCAAATCGGCAGGACAGATGCCGCGGAACTATGGTATTAAAGGCAGACAAAGCCGGACGGCAAATTTACGGTACAGTGAGGGTGTCAATTACACCGCCGGATTGGGAATCGTTTTGACGGCACATTATACATAAGCAAAAGCGGTAAGCCGTATATGATTTTTATACGAATGGGTACAGGTAAATGACGGCGAAATGTGTGCGATTGAAATGAGTGCAGATTTAAAAGACGCAGTCGGTGAACCGATTTTGTTGTTTAAAGCGAGTGAGGCGAGCTGGATTGCCGAGGCAGAAAAAACAAAGGTATATACGTTACGCTGACGGTCCGTTTCCGTACAAGATGTGTTGACGGTACATTACTTTTTGCTATGGTCGAAGTATGGGCGAAGAAGGATATACAGAGAGCTATTGCGGAGGTGTCGGATAACGGCGACATAGACGGTAGTGGGTACAACGTGACGAACTGCTGTTTAAAAGACGGCGGACACGGTATGATTTTCAAAACGTTTGATGACAAATTACTGTTATTGTTACATTCGCCGAACAAGCATCCGCTTGAACGTCCTGCGTATTTTTGAAACTTTGAGGATAAAACGGAATGTTGTATGTGAAAATAGGGGAAAAGTGATGAAAAAAACAATATCTATAATTATAAGTATTGCGATGTGCAATGCTTTCTGCGTCCTGCGGCGGTGTGAAGAAACGAAGTATCTGATATCATAGATACAATGAGCCTTGAAGAAAAAAGTCGGACAAATTCTGTTTTTGTGCGTTGCGTTGAGGACGGACAAACAGATGATTTAATGAGTATAAAACCGGGCGGAATATTGATGTTCGACGACTTTGAGGGACTTACAAAAGACGAAGTAAAAGAAAAAAATACAGAGTTATCAAGATAAAAAGCGACATACCGCTTATATAATCGGTGCGGACGAGGAGGGCGGAACGATTTGTAAGAGTAAGTTCAAACCCTAATCTTGCACCCGAAAAATTCAAGTCACCGCAAGAGATTTACAATGAGGCGGAATGGACGCAGTAGTGAAAATGCAACGGAAAAATCGGAACCCTTTTGAACCTGGGGTTAATATGAACCTTGCGCCTGTTGTGACGTTTCGACAAATCCGTCTGATTATATGTATGACAGAAGTCTTGGACAAAAATGCGGAAGTTACGGCTGATTTCGTTTCAAAGACGGTAACGGCAATGAATAACGCAGGAATTATGAGCGTATTAAAGCATTTTCCGGGATATGGCGGTGTAGGCGGTGACAGTCATCAAGGCACTGTTTATGACGACAAAACTGCCGAGAGCATACGCGAAAACGATTTGCTTCCGTTTAAAGCCGGAATTGAGGCGGGTGCAAGCTGTGTGCTTGTGGCACATAATACGGTCAATGCACTTGACAGTGAAAACCCCGCGTCACTTTCACCGACAATTCACAATATGCTTAGAGATGAGTGCGGTTTTGACGGTGTTATAATGACAGACGACGACATTGCTATGGGCGCAGTCGCAGATATGGAGAATGTGTACGTTAAAGCGGTAAATGCGGGTAATGACTTACTTATAACGACCGATTATCAAACAGGTTATAATCAGATTTTAAACGCAGTTAAATGCGGTGAAATCAGCGAAGAGACACTAAACAGTGCAGTAGAGCGAGTGCTTAAGATGAAAGGGCAAATATAAAATAAAGGCTGTCGATTTCGACAGCCTTTTTATAATGTCTGTAATTTATCAGCCTTTGATTAGGTTTTCGTAATCGTCCTCAGGCATTGGCTTTGCACAATAGAACCCTTGAATTTTATCGCAATGCATTTCTTTCAACAAATCGTATTGATTTTTTGTTTCAACACCCTCTGCCGTAACCGACATTTGAAGTGTATGTGCAAGCGATATTGCACTCGATACAATAGCTTTTGACTTGTCGTCTGTTTCGAGTTTATCGACAAAACGTTTGTCAAGTTTAACTATGTCGCAAGGCAGAAGATTAAGCATATTAAGTGAAGAATATCCGCTGCCGAAGTCATCAAGCAAAACTTTAATTCCATGCTTTTTACATTGCTTTGTAAGCGAAATAAGTAAGCTTTCGTTTTCTGCAAGAATACTTTCGGTAAATTCAATTTCAATCAGATTTAGCGGTATTCCGTACTTTTCAACCGTCTTGATATGATCCTCAACAAAGTTTTCGTCCAATAACTGCAAGAGCGATACGTTTACCGATATTGGCGAAACGTCATAGCCCAAATCAAGCCATTTTCTGATTTTGGCACAAGTTTCTTCAAGTACATATTTGTCAAGCTTTAATAATATTGCCGTTCTTTTCAAACAGCGGTATAAACATACCCGGTGAAATTATTGTTCCGTCAGGTTTTGCCAACGTACAAGAGCTTCTGCACCGTCAAATTTGTTTGCGTTAATATTGAATTTAGGTTGGAAATAAACCTTAAATTCTTTGTTTTTAATAGCATCCTCAAATCCGTTTTCAATCGTTTTCTGCATCATAATATCATCACGTTGCTTTGAAGAATATATTGCATATTGCGATTGTGAGGACTGTCCTTTCAAATGCTTTTGTGTTGTTCTTGCACGATTAAGCATTGAATTTATATTCATATTTCTGTCATCCACAAGATAAATTCCGACAGATACCGTCATATTATATACACCGTCTGCCGGACTGTATAATTTAAGCGAGTTAAAGAAATCTGCGCAAGCGTTATCTAACGACTTCGTATTGTCGTATGTGATTAATGCGACAAAGTGGTCGTCAAAAATTCTTGAACACAATTCTTTTGGCCTCAAGTCGCTTATAAATGGCAGACCACAAAAATTTTAAAGCTCTGTCGCCTTCGTCATCGCCGAAAAAAGTCATTGATATATTGGAAATTGTTTATATCAAGGTTAATTAAAGCATAATTTTCATCAGGATTGTTTTTCAGTATTTTCAGCCTCAAAAACAAATTTTGTGTATGACATACCGCCTGTAAGACTGTCAACGTAAGCCATTTCCTCAAGCTGCTTTTGACCGGTGGCTTTTGCTTTGATTGCCGTATGCAATAGGTAGAAAAAATACGATTAAGCAAAATACGATGAACAGGTAACAGCATATAAGAATTTGAGTTGTGTACTTTGTCACAACGGTTTTTTGGCACAACGGTAAGTATGTACCAGTCGTTTATATTAAGCGGTGTATAATAAATGTATTTTTCAATGCCGTTGAAGCATTATTATTCCGTTTGATTTACCTTCTTTTTAAATCGGCTTGCATTTGCTGTATGGCACTGTCATTTTGCTTGACGCTTGACTCATTTCGTCAAACAGATTGTCGAATGTCAACTGAATGAACCGTCATGAGATGAGCCGACAATTCTTTTTCCGTCACTGTCAATGACGTAAGAATATCCTTCGTTTTCAAATGTAGGCGTTGAAATTGAATCTGCATATCGGGAAGTCAGATATGTAGAAAATTACGAATTTATTTTCGCCGTCTATTCTTATGGGTGTAGTGCATACAAGAAATGTAAAATTATTATATGAATCGCAAAAGAATTTAGTTTCTTTGCTGCTCAAAGCCTCTTTTGTATTAGGAGATTGCGATAAGTCGATTTCGACTCCGTTTATGTCCGGTAAGCTTGCCGTCAGGCGTTACAATTCTAAAAGATGCTGTTGATCATCAATTCGGCTATGCTTTAAAAATGTAAGAATATCGTCAAAAGAGGTATAACCCAATTTTTTCTATATAAGATGCCGCATTTTCTATGATTTTTGCATCTCTTCCGAGTTCAAGACTGAAAATAGTCTGATTTTTGGTGTGAAATTTCAGAAAGAGTAGAAATCGTTCGTTGATTTGCCGCATAGGTAATATAACTGGCATAGCTGATTATAACAATAGCAATAGTGACAAGCAGGGCAATTGGAAGTCTCAATCTTTTTTTGTATTGTTTTTATACATATATTCTGTGCCTCCCCAAAAAGAAAATATGAATAATTATATAATTATATTATCATAATTGGCAGAACAGTGAATAAATAAAAAAACACATATAAAATGTTTTTTTTGGAGATTTACACTAATATATATCCGATAATGAGTCGATGTTTAGTGCGGTCAAACATAATCGGGTCGCCGAGTATTATTTCGCTTGCATTGTCCTTTTGTCGGCGGTGATTGTCTTTCGCCGAGTGAACCGGCGGTAAATGTTTCACCTATGCTGCCTGTTATTTCATTTTCGTCAAAAAAGGCTTTAAGCGCGTGTGGCGGTAAGGTAGCCTAGATCGGTCGTATTCCATATGTACAATCTGTCGCACGTTCCGTCTTTTGTATGTATTCGGATAATTCACTCGGAAAAACCAAGTCCTATAAGATTTTACATCCTTGCCCGGATTCTTTAAGCGCTTTGGCGGCGGAACCACAACTGATATTAGGAACAATAATAGTTTTAATAGCGTCATTTTGCAAGAATATTGTGTTTCCGTGTAGATTTAGTTTTGCATCATCATCGCCGTAAGCTATTTCGATAAAGGCATATTGCTGTATTTTTGAGATTTTCTTCTGTTTCGAGCTTTAGATAGCGTATCCATTGTTTTGATTCGGTGCTGCCTGTGGAAGTTAAAAATCGCAAAACCGCCTTCACCGTTTGAAACGTCGCCACGCCTCTTTATAAAATTTCGTCCGAGTACTTCCGGATCGGCTTTGTTGAATATGTGTTTTCGTGAAATTGAATTTACGGGTGCATCAAATCGATATTACTTCAATGCCTGAATTCAGAGCCTCGGTAAGAAGATCTGGCAGCGTCGGTATCGTTGGCGT
>VOFC01006152.1_pt1 | contig 140878 bp, 127 predicted proteins | sample 5384161 | NCBI WGS metagenome assembly VOFC01 (sample SAMN12384722, study PRJNA508395) | human gut metagenome | isolation source: healthy gut B | host: Homo sapiens | reverse complement strand
TTTTAAGTCCTGCGCGTCTGCCAGTTCCGCCACGCGGGCAAGTATCTTTTTATAGTTACATAAAAAAATTCTCATTGTATAACCACAACGAGAATGGGCAGAGGTGGATTCGAACCACCGAAGCAATTTGCAGCAGATTTACAGTCTGTCCCCTTTGGCCACTCGGGAATCTGCCCATTTATCAGTCCTTAATTGTCCTGACGAATATAGATTATAGCATAACGCCCTGCTGTGTGCAAGGCGTTTTTATGCATTTTTTGCATTTTTTATTTTGCCATTTTTTATTCTTCCGGATTCTTTCTCTTCAGAATGACAGCTGCATGCTTTGGCAATGTAATATCCAGTCTTCCATTGACGATGTCATAGCTGACAGAAGAAATGGAGTATCCATTTTCACTGGTAAAAAGTATCTGTTCTAAAGTTCCATACTTCGGAAGCCCCACTGCCCATACAGACAAATCAATGTGCCGGATATTTTCATCATTATTTACAATAATGACAAACTGCTGTTCCCGGTTAAATCTTCCATAGCAGAGAAGATTATCCTCGCCATTTAAAAATTTCACACTTCCGGTACGAAGTGCCGGGTTTTCTTTATGAATTCTGATGATATCACGATGGAAACGAATCAGCTCTTTATCTTCCCTGCCCCACGGATAAGTTCTGCGGTTATCTGGATCTGTAAATCCACATAATCCGGCTTCATCACCATAATAAACGGTAGGTGCTCCCGGCCAGGTCATCTGAATAACAACCGCCTCCCGGAGAACTGCTGTATTTACACCCTCTTCTGCCGCTTTTGTTCCAAGTTGTTCCGCTCTGCCCACCTTATGATTGGTTCTGGTTAAGAATCTGGAATGATCATGGTTGGAAAGTTCATTCATGGAGCACTGCAGCGATGGTGTCAAAAAGCTTGCCATATAATGCTTCATAGCGCCTTTAAAATTCTCAAACTTTCCGATATTTTCCGGTTTAAAATCATCACTGTGTTTCTCCATTCCGGTAAGAAACCATGTCACCGGTTCCATAAAGGCATCATAGTTCATAACCGTATCCCACTGGTCTCCACCCAACCAGTCTCTCGGGTCGCCGTAATGTTCTGCCAAAATCACCGCCTGCGGGTTGGCTTTCTTTACGGCATCACGGAATTCTCTCCAGAACTGATGGTTATATTCCGGACTGTGTCCCAGATCTGCCGCAACATCCAGTCTCCAGCCATCGGCATTATAAGGTGGAGAAACCCATTTTGCAGCCACATGCAGAATATAATCGTGTAATGTATCTGAATCTTCGTAATTAAGCTTCGGCAATGTATCATGTCCCCACCAGCCATCGTAACTTCCATTATCCGGCCATGCATTCTGATCATGGAACTGGAAAAAGTCATTATACGGACTGTCCTTGCTGATATAGGCTCCCGGTTCATAGCCTGCTTCACTACGGTAGATTTTTTCACAATCCAGCCATTTATTAAAGGAACCGCAATGATTAAATACTCCATCCAGGATGACACGGATGCCCCTCTGGTGCGCTTCCTTTACCAGCGTTGCAAAAAGTTCATTGCTTGCCTCCAAATTCCGTTTATCCGTCACGCGGGTGATATAGCGGCTGGCATGCTGGTTATTGCGGTCACCCGGTTGTAAAAGTTCTCCCTCATCCACCACTATTTTGCCGTAATGCGGGTCAATATAATCGTAATCCTGAATATCATACTTATGATTGGACGGAGAAACGAACAGTGGATTGAAGTATATCACCTCTATTCCAAGTTCTGCGAGATAATCCATTTTCTTTCTCACGCCCTCTAAATCTCCGCCATAAAATTCTGCTACCGAAAAATTCTCCGGGCATTTCTCCCAGTTATCTACCTTCTGACTGGTAGTACGGATATAGAAATATTCATCCGTCAACGGGTCATTGGAAGTATCTCCGTTGTAAAAACGGTCTGTTAAAATCTGATACATAACCGCCCCCTTTGCCCAGTCCGGCGTGGAAAAGCCCGGTACAATTTCAAAATTATACTGCGGTCTTGGTGTCTGATTCACGCCATAGCGGTCAAAGATACAGCGAAGCATTCCCGTCTCAATTTCAAAGTAATAGGAGAAATGCTCCTCTGTCATACGAATTTCTACGGAATAATAATCAAAGAGCCCCTCTGACTCAGTCTTTTCCATAAAATATTTTTTCTGTTCTGTGCAAAGCCAGACTGCATCTACATTATCTCTTGCTGTACGAAAACGAATGGTCACCAGCTCTCCGGCTTTGGGTTCTGCCGGACTACGATAATCTTCTGTTCCATCAGAAAAGAGTGCGCGTTTTCTAAGAATCGGGCGCATCTGCATAATATACTGCTGAATTCTGTTCAATTCATAAATCGATTGCTGTTTCTTCATCATCTTACAACAAGCCTCTCGTTTCTAAATAATTATTTTTATTACTATAATATACGAAAGTTCCAAAGATTACAACCAGAAAAGGACGGATACATTTTCCGTATCCGTCCCCTCTTAAAGAAGTAACTCTATGAAATCTATTATATACCTAACTCCGCCTTTACGTCTGATACCCATTCTTCTACGGTACCATACCATTCAATCATTTCATTTAATTTGTCTTCTTCAATTTCAGTGTCTCCCTCTAACAGCTCTTTGTGCTGCTGTAAGACATCTGCCATTTCAACCATGGTATCAATCACATCCTGGTCGTATGCATCCGGATTCGCATTGATGGCATTCGCTACTTCATTGAATGATGTGCTTGCTTTATTGAATGCATCAATTGCAGCCTGTTTATCCGTTCCCCCGCAGGCAGCCAGTGAAATGCACATGGTTAATACCACTAAACATGAAATTATTTTCTTCATTTTTATCTTCCTCCTGTCTTTTGTGTGTCATCCTCGACTTAGATATATTTTACCATTCTTTCTTATCCAGCAGGAGATTCACGTCTCAAACGGCAGTAAAATGTACTGAATCGACATTCTTTTCCGACAGATTCAGACGGAGGTTCAATAGTCATCCGAGATTCCCGTTTTGTAAACGAGTTTCACATTTTGAAAGCGACCTGCAAATTTTGTACCCGACTTTCCACTTTTGTAATGACTTTCCCGTTTTTTCCCTTGCTTTTATGATATAATCACCTTATGGCAGAGTATTTTTTTGCACAAAAACCGGACGTCAGTTTTGGCTTACAAATTTTGCAAGCCATAATTCACGTCTTCTGCTGTTCCTATTTCAGCCGGCGGTCTGTGCTTTATTCTGTCTTCTGGTTACTTTTTGAGAAGTCTTGCGGTGAGGTTGATGTCTTTGGCTGCAACCTCGTGGCATCTAAGCCTCTCCGCCAGGTCTTCTCCATAATAAAAGCTGAACGCTTCATACGGACTTTTTCCGTTCAGTTTCTTTCTCCGGTAGGAATTGATATGGTTCATCATCAGCTCTACGTCTGCCTGCGTCAGTTCATCAAAGCTTCTTCCTTTCGGCAGGATCCTGCGTATAAATTCATGTCCCACCTCGATCTCTGCTTTCTGGTACGGCGCACTTGGATTGCAGTAATAGATCCTCGTCCTTTGAAATCCTTTTCCATCCGGTCCGTTCTCTATACACCTGGGATTGGAAAACTCACTTCCGTTATCCGTCAGGCTGACCGGAAACAGCTTCCTAAAATCCTGCCCTCCCAGCCGGTGGTACAGTTCATCATAAATATCTATCACTGACTTTGAGGTGTTCGCTTCCCGCAGGAACCCCAGCATCAGTGACACATTTACAAAATATATCGTCAGCAGGACTTTCCCTCCCCTTGCTGCCGATCACGGAATCCATCTGCACCACTGCTGTGTCCGGATGCTGTTCCATATATACTTCGTAATCATGATAATTCCTTCCCACACGGCATCCACGGTCTACTTTCAGCTCCGGTTTTTTATATCTCGGACGGTACTTTACCTTTCTTGGCAGGTCTATGTTCCTGATATCAAACAGGCATCCATCCACGTAGTTGTAGAGGGTCTTTTCACTGCACATCAGTTCATCCTTATGTGTCAGGTAGATCTGATGGATAGACTGCCCCTGTTTTACCAACGGCACCAGGATTTCATTGAGTCTGGCGATTTCCCCTTCCGTAGCAAGGATCCCGCTTCGGGATTCCGATATCTTATCCGTTGCCCGCCTCTGGGCTCCCAGAGCATCGTAAACAGTTTTTGTCAGCGTACACTTCTTTACTTCACTGCATCCGTTGCATACATATGGCGGTTTAAAGCGATGGGTACATATTTCTTCTTCATAATGCTCGCAGTAACGGTTGCATATGAGTTCACACTGTTTACAGACAGCTACCAGTGGATGCCTGCAGTCATTTGTCCCACATACTTTTTTCCTCTTACATGCTTTTCTGTACTTGCAGGTATTATGCGGGTAACTTCCATAACCGGTGTCCTGTTCGATGGAATAGTTCCTGATCTCCTTTGTGATGGTAGTCCTGTCCCTTCCCAGTTTCTCTCCAAGCTCTGTGAAAGTCATATGCTCCTTTAGTCCGCTTTCTATCTCCAGCCGGTCCTCATAATTTAAGAACTTTGCCATACTGTCTCCTTTCCCCGCCAGCTGCTGAAGTTCTGTTAAAAAACAGGAAGAACATTTCTGCTCTTCCTGCATTTGTATCGTCACTTTCACTGCTGTAATTTATTCTGTTTGTAATCAACTTTCCCCCTCACACGGGAATTTCAAAAAACTATTGAGGGATTCAGACGGAGTACAAAATACTCTTTTTCCAATGAAAATGTATATACACCTCCATAGCGTTCCACAATGGCACAGATACTCCGGGTTCCGATACCATGTCCTTTTTCCTTTGAAACCGGGACTCCGTTTTCGAAGATTGGTGCTCCGGCACAGGAGTTTTTTATCTGTAAAAATATCTGCTGCTGTTTTTCATAAATCTGTACTTCTATTCTGGCTTCTTTTCCCTCTTTTTGTACTTCCCTGCAGGCATGGATGGCATTTTCCAGGGCATTAGACAATAGCACACACAAGTCAGCATCACTTATCACCGCCTTCGCTTTCATGCCACCTTCCACTTTCATTACAATTCCTTCCGCTTCTGCCCTTCCTGCAAAGGATGACAAAATCAGATTCGCAGCTTCGTTTTCACAATACTGTATCACCTTCTGCTGTTCCAGCTCATTACAGATATCAGATATATAATCCTCTGCCTTCTGTATCTGATGGTTCTCCAAACAGGCATATAGATATTGTAAATGATGACGCAGGTCATGGCGGTAACGGCTGGCCAGATTCTGTGACTCCCGTAACGTCGTTATTTCACGCATGGACTGTGCCACCTGCATATCAAGGCTTTTTTGAATCTCCCTCATCCGGTTTTCTTCCTGTCCTTTTGTAAAGTTATACAACAGGAACACAAGATACGCTCCACAACAGATAAATGGCATAAATTCCACGACAACCGGAGCCCCACTGGACAAAAGATCTGTATACACTCTTGTCAGATAATCAAATACATAATATAGCACCGGTATCACACCAAACTGACACTGCATTTTTCTGGAATAACAGGAAATATAACGGACTGCCGGCGTCATAAAGTGCAGCAGTCCAAACAGTAGTGGCAGGGTAATCAATAATTCCACCGCATCCAGCATCAATGCTCCTCCGCCCAAAATTTCCACTGTAAGAAGTGCCAGCCAGCGTCGTAACTGGCAGCACAGGTAGGCTGCCATCACAGAGAAAAACGGCCATAACAATTTACCGGTCAGTCCACATAGCAGTAAAATCAACGGAACGTGTACCAGCAGCGGATAAATCTGCCTCAAAAAGCCATCCTCCCATACATAGTAAATAATCCCCTGTGCAATTGGAATCAGTGCGATGCATATCCAGAATATGATCCGGTTTTTCCGCCGGTCCAGTGCATCACAAAAGGACGCCGCCAGCACACTTCCAAAAACACTGACTGCCACATTGTTAAGAAGGGACATCCAAAGGCTCATAACGTCACCTGCCCATCTTCAAATGCATTTTTCAGAAATGCACTCTTTATTTCATTGTATTTCCCTCTTGGAATAGGAATTTCCACAAGACTTGACATCGTAATGGTACGATAAGAAAGATTCTTTATATATTCCAGATTCACAAGATATGAACGATGTGGACGTATAAAAGTTCCATAAGGCATAAGCTGCCGGCCCAGTTCATCCATGCTGCCGCTGCATTCATATACCGTCCCATCGGTCAGATGTATCAATAATGTCCTGTGGATTACTTCGCAGTATTCCAGCTGTTTTAACGCAATCCGGGCAATTCCCGTCTTACAGCGCAGTACAATACTACTGCCATGCTCTTTTTCCATCTGTTCTAACATAGAATCCAGCAGATGATAGAAGCTGCCCTTTTCAATCGGTTTCAACTGGTAATAATATGCTTTCACCTCATAAGACTGCACCGCAAACTCCACAGAAGAAGTAAGAAAAATAATTTTGATATTATTATCAAACTTCCGAATCTCGGATGCCGTTTGGATTCCATCTACCCCCGGCATTAAAATATCCAAAAACAAAATGTCAAAGCGGGTTCCTTTTTCCATTTCATTCAGTAAATCCAGCGGACTGTGATAGACTTTTGCATCTATTCTGTAATCACGCTCCCTGCGATACTCCTCCAGTAAGCTCTGCAGTTCTTTTAAAACCGTATCGTCATCATCGCAAAATGCTGCCTTTATCATGTTGTATCTCCCATCTATGTGTCAGCTTTATCGAAATATTCTTTTCTTAAGATTCATTATAGGCAGTTTTAGGACCGATGTCCACTGTTTGAGGGATGGGAGTTTTCTATGCGAGATAAGTGAGGGAAAAGCTCCCTCACTTCCGCGATAGGCTCTGGAACAAGTTTACTCGCTATCGCGGTATTCGTCAAAGTTCCAAGCTGCAAAAAAGAAACTCAAGCAAGCTTGGTTTCTTTTCCCACCTGTCACTTTTTCTCATTACTCGCGGAACAAAGAATGTGCCTTGGCACATTCTCGCGCCTGCGGCGGTCGCTTGCGACATCTACCTTATACGCCGCAGTGCGCATCCTCGCGGAGCGTTTTTTTCTTTACAGGAAAGCAATTTCCTGTAAAGTAAAAAAAGACGACCTTTCGCACGGTCGTCCTTTTTGGAGAAGGTATTTTTACTATGGGGTGTAGCAAAAATTATATAATGTATTGGGGGGTTTTTACGTTAATTATAGTACCATTTTCCCATTCAAAAGTGTGCACAAACTTCCAAAAAAATTCATATTCCTTTTATTCAATCTGTATAGTCCATAAATTTCATATCTAAAATACCACTTATTTTTTGCACAAAAGAATGGCTTTTTTAGGCTTCTATTTTGGTCTGACCATTTTTCTGTTCTTTTCCTCACCCGTCACTTTTCCTCATTACTCGCGGAACAAAGAATGTGCCTTGGCACATTCTCGCGCCTGCGGCGGTCGCTTGCGACATCTACCTTATACGCCGCAGTGCGCATCCTCGCGGAGCGTTTTTTGCTTTACAGGAAAGCAATTTCCTGTAAAGTAAAAAAAGACAGCCACCGATCGGCTGCCCTTTTAAGGAGAAGGTATTTTTACTATGGGGTGTAGTAAAAACTATATATATAATGTATTGGGGGGTTTTTACGTTAATTATAGTACCATTTTCCCATTCAAAAGTGTGCACAAACTTCACAAAAGTTGCACATGCTTTTTGTGCACTTTGTATAGTACCTTTTTCCCATTTTCGAAAAAACCTTCTCTTTGGCTTCTACTCCTCCGTTGTCTCAGTTACAACATCAGCTCCGCTCTGAAATAATGCTTCAAATTCATCTCTTCCAATCTTTTCTTTTTCCAAAAGAAGGTCTGCTGATTTATGGAGTACATCACTATTTTCCTGAATAATTGCTCTTGCTTTGTCATAGCATTCGTCAATGATACGTTTTACTTCTTCATCAATTTTGGATGCAACACCCTCGCCATAGCCTCTGGTATGTGCAAGATCTCTTCCGATAAACACTTCGTCATCATCATTGTTATAATTAATCAGTCCGACATTTTCGGAAAATCCGTATTTCGTTACCATTGCTTTGGCAAGCTCGGTTGCCTGCTTGATATCCTGTGAAGCTCCGGTTGTGATATCATCAAAAATCAACTCTTCTGCCACACGTCCACCTAAAGAAACAATTATCTGCTGCAGCATTCTCCCCTTGGTATCAAACATTTCATCACGCTCCGGCAATGGCATCGTATAGCCTGCTGCTCCACCACCGGTTGGGATAATGGATACGGTATATACCGGTCCCACATCTGGAAGTACATGGAATAAAATCGCATGACCCGATTCGTGATATGCGGTAATCTTCTTTTCTTTCTCGGTAATAATCCGGCTCTTCTTCTCCGGACCGACACCTACTTTTAAGAAGGATTCCTTAATATCTTTCTGGATAATATAACTTCTGTTTTCTTTGGCTGCAACAATTGCCGCCTCATTTAAAAGATTCTCCAGGTCTGCTCCGGTAAAACCTGCTGTAGTCTGTGCAATCTGTTTCAAATCCACATCCTCTGCCAGGGGTTTATTCTTTGCATGTACCTTTAAGATTTCTTCTCTTCCACCAATATCCGGACGCCCCACATGTACCTTACGGTCAAATCTGCCCGGACGCATAATTGCAGGGTCTAGGATATCGACACGGTTGGTTGCTGCCATTACGATAATTCCTTCGTTGACACCAAATCCATCCATCTCTACCAGAAGCTGGTTCAAGGTCTGCTCCCGTTCATCATGTCCGCCGCCCATACCGGTTCCTCTTCTTCTTGCCACTGCATCAATCTCGTCGATAAATACGATACACGGTGCATTTTTCTTGGCATCTTCAAAAAGATCACGTACACGGGATGCGCCGACACCAACAAACATTTCTACGAAATCAGAACCGGAAATGCTAAAGAACGGAACGCCTGCTTCTCCGGCAACTGCCTTGGCAAGCAGAGTCTTACCGGTTCCGGGAGGTCCCACCAGAAGAACTCCCTTCGGGATTCTCGCTCCCAGTCTGGTAAACTTTCTCGGCTCTTTTAAGAAATCTACGATTTCTTCTAATTCTTCTTTTTCTTCCCGCAGTCCTGCCACATTTTCAAAGGTTACATTGCGGTTCTCATCGGTGGTCATCTTTGCCCGGCTTTTTCCAAAATTCATCATCTTGCTGCCACCACCACCGCCTGCTGCCTGATTGTTCATAACAATCATAAACAAAATAAACATTGCTCCAAACACAAGTAAGAGCGGCAATAAATTCATCAGCCAGTTTTCTGCCGGAATATCATTCACCACATAAGAAGTAAATTTTTCCTTATCCATCAGCGATTGAGCCTCACTGACATCCAGCACATATAAGGTCTCTTCTGACTTATCCGTTTTGACAATATCCAGTCTTCCGGTTGGATAAACTCTGTTTGGCTGCACTTCTACAGATTTAATCTCATCATCAGCCAGTTCCTGTTTAAACTGGGCATAATTATAGTCATCCTGATTCAGATGCTGTCCGTCCAGTAAGAACCAGACCAAAACCACAACTACAATCAGACTGATATAAAAGCCCCATCCTCTATATGATTTCTTCACGCAAACTCCTTCCTATCCCAAATCAAGAATGCCAATGTATGGCAGATTGCGATAGCGCTGGTCATAATCAAGACCATATCCTACTACAAATTCATCCGGAATTTCAAAACCGGTATAATCTACCGCAACGTCTGTTATCCTGCGATCCGGTTTATCTAACATTGCACACAATTTTAAGCTCTTCGGTCCTCTGGCGGATAAATCATCCAGCAGATAACGCAGTGTTCTTCCTGTATCAATAATGTCTTCAATGACAATTACATTTCTACCTTCAATAGATTCTTCCAAATCTTTCTTTATGGTGATTTTTCCACTGGACACGGTTGACGCGCCATAACTGGAAACGCACATAAAATCAATTGTTACCGGCACGGTAATACGCTTTGCCAGTTCACAGGTAAAGAATATACTTCCCTTCAGTATGCAGATTAAATGAACGCTTTCACCTTCATAATCCTTGCTAATTCTTTCTCCTAATTCAGCAATTTTACGATCAAGTTCTTCCTCTGAGAGTAATACACGAATCTGCTCACTCATTGTCTTCTCTTCCTCCATAATATTGTATTTCCAAAATCGTCTTCGTTGTACTGCTTACTTTGTAATATGCACTGATCCGGTATCCCACAATCCACAGGATATGAGCACCGTCTGCCACCAACGGAATAGTGTCCCGCTGCTCTTTTAAAATTTTCTCATTTACAAAATACTGCTTCAGCTTCTGTGTTCTGCCCGTCTCATCCAGCACAAAATAATCGCCCGGCTGTCTGTTCCGAATCAAAAGACTATTTTTTATTTTATCATAATCCAGCCATTTCGTATACTTTTTTTTAGAAATTCCTTCCGGTAACTCTTCCCGTTTATAAATCCGACAGGTAAAATCCGGATGTTCTTCTATTGAAATCCCACAACAACCGGCTGGTTGACCGCTTTGTCGTCCGACCGGCTGACTGGAAGACTGACCGGAAAGCATTCCTACCGGTTCTGTAATTTTATGCTCCGGTTGTTTTTCACACTTTTGCAGACGCACACCGCCATAAGTCCGCTCTGCCACCACCTGATAAGGCAGGTTCACGCTTCTTCCCGTCTGCATGGAAAAAAGTTTCTGTACCAGTTCTACATGGGTTCTTGTAATATCTTTACTGCTTGCGGCCGTCTCACAGATACACTCCTTTATAATGCTTGTATACAGGATTTCCGGTTCTTTTAAAAGCTCCTCCGCTATCAGGAAAGCCTGCGTCTTTCGGGAATCTCTTTCTACATATTGTGCCATTTTTTCTTCTATTACAGCAGACAGATATTCCTGTGTCTTCCGGATGTCATCCCCCAGCTGTCCCATATGGGCATAAACTCCGGCATTCAGTTCCTCCAACACCGGAAGTACCTGATTACGGATCCGGTTTCTGGTATAATCCAAAGATGCATTGGTAGCATCTGTACAGTAGCTTTCACCTTTTTCTTTTAAATAATTTTCGATTTCCACCCTTGCCGTATGAAGAAGCGGACGGATAATGCCTTCTCTCACCGGTGGAATTCCAGCCATGCCACGCATGCCGCTGCCCCGGATCATATTCCAGAGCATGGTCTCTGCCAGATCATTACGGTTATGGGCAACTGCAATTTTCCCTTCCGGCGCACCTAATTCTTCTAACGCTTTGTGAAAACTCTCATATCGTAAATTTCTTCCCGCCTCTTCTTCCGAATATCCATGCTGCTTTGCATATTCCGGCACATCATAATCATAGCGGAATAGCTGCACCTGATACCGCCTGCAAAGTTTCTCTACAAATGCTGCATCCTGAAGGCTTTCTTCGCCCCGGATGCCATGCTGCACATGGACTGCTGCCAGCGTAAAGGAAAGTTTTTCTTTCAATTCCAGCAGATGCAGCAGCAGGCATACGGAATCTGCACCACCGGACACTCCGGCAACCACTACATCCGACTGCTCAATCATATGATATTGTTCCAGAAAAGCTTCTACACCAGGAATCATATTATTTCTCCCAAATTGCGGTGGCAAGCACCGTCATATCGTCTGCCGCCTTTCCTCCGGTAAAAAGTAACACCCGCTCTAAAATGCGCTTTGCAAGAATTGTTGCATTATTAGTCTCAATGCTTTCTATGATTTCCTGCATGGTTTCTTCCGGATTCGGCACATGTAAATATTCTAGCACACCATCTGATACCATGACAAGGAAATCTCCGTTATATAAGTCCTTTTCGCTTTTTTCCATATCCAGTTTATAAGACACGCCCACCGGAAGACTGGTGGAAATAAGACATTCCACTATGCCATTTCTCCGGATAAAGGTTGCCGCCGCTCCGATTTTATAAAAACGGCAGGTTCCGTCATATAAATCCAGTTCACTGATATCCACCGTGGAAAATAAATCCTCCTGCCCTTTCATCACCATGGCAGAATTCATCATGCGGGCTGCCGTTTCCACATCAAAGCCCGCCTCCAGAAATTTTTCCACCAGTTCAATGACCATTTCACTTTCCTTGCAGGCAAGACTTCCAGAACCCATGCCATCCGATAAGCACATGACCATTTTTCCACTTTCCGGCTCCAAAAAGGAAAAGTTATCCCCGGAAACGGCTGCTCCATCCTTTACCATCCGGGCTACGCCATAAATTGCCTGAAACCGCGGCTCTTCTTCATAGGTATAGAGATTGACGCCTTTTCCAATCAGCGTCTTGGTATCCTTCTCCGGAATCATGCGCCGGTTCAATGCTCCGGCTACTGCCTTTGTCAGTTCTCTCGTAGTGACACAGCCATCTTTTACCATGACTTTCATCACAAGCTGCCAGCGGCCGTTTTCCTTTTCCCAGAGCTGTTCATCAATCACTTTTATGCCCCGCTCCCTTGCCCGGTAAGCTATGTCCTGCAGATTTGACCGGCACTCTTCTGTAATATTTTTCTGCTTCTTTGCACAATCCTCCATGATATATGCCATGGCATCCAGCTGCTCGGCTATGACCTCACGGTTTTCTACCAGCCGGTTGTACCACGCCATATTTAAAGAAGCTTTTTCAAATATCCGAAGAGCCTCCGCCGTCATTTTCTGCATATAGGGGCAATATTCTTCCATTTTCTTTTCAATATCGCGGTTTGTCTTTCCCGCCTCCCGGATAGATTGCAGCAGTGACGATAGATAGCCGTACATGGGGCTGTCATCCTTTTCCCAGCAAAGAGCGCACTGGTCGCAGGAAACACACATTTTCCCGGTTATCTCATTTTGCATCCTGCCCATTTCCTCTGCCGAGAAACTGGTATGTTCCACATTCATCCGCCCGAATATATCGGAAAGGCTTTGAAAGGACTTTGCATAGGTCAGTAGTTTTTCTTCTTCATTACTCTTTATCTCCGGTATTGGCTGATTCACAAATGTAAATTCTAGAAAGCTATGTATGATACGGCTTAACACCATGGTGGCTGCAAATATAAAGACTCCTTCTAAGACCGCCATTTCCGTCCGCATTCCGTCTCTTACGTTTAACATTTCTCCAAATACAGATAATAAGGTTGCCGAACAGCCTGCGCCAAAGGCAGCTATCCAGGTATAACAGCCTTTATTTACCCATTCTGCCAGCTTGATGATTACTATGGTTACCAGCAGTGTCATTACATATTTTGTCATCAGTGTCAGCGGCAGCATAAATGCCATTCCAAGAAACATTCCGATTCCAAGCAGCAGCCGTCCGCCCCGTTCCAGGTAAGCTGCCGCAAAATATGCCGGGATAAAAGGGTAGCAGCCTGCAAATCCTAATTTACACACTGCTACCCCTATAAAACATATTACCGCCTGTTTCGTTCTCAATTTCTTCATTTCCATTGTTCCTCCTTCTCCTGTCATTTGTGACAGCAGAAGCTATTATAGAAATGTTTGTCCGAAATCTTTGTCAAACCGTTGTCTCATTTCAAAAAAGTTTTCGGCAAAAAGCGGAATGGTTTGTCTATTTTAAGTTTTTCTATGGTCTTTATGTTTTCGAAGCTGTTCTACTTCTTGTCTTCCTTGAAGATAATCTCATTTTCATGGGTCAGTCCCAGCTTGCTCTTTGCCTGGTCTTCAATATATTCCTGACTCTTGGTATATTCTTCGTAATTATCCAGCTGATTCTGACGTTCTGTTTCATCTTCTAAAGATTCCGTCAGTGCCTTCTCTCTGGCAGTATACTCCTGCTCCTTCTGGTAGAGCTTAACAATCTGAACTGACATAATCACCAAGAACATTATCGCAATCAAAGAGATACAGATTCTTCCGTTTCGTTTCTGTTTTCTTTTTCTTCGACTATTTGTCATACTCATTTCCTCATCTATAGTTTACATAACACCATTCTAATAGTTTTACGGATTTTTTTCAACGTTTTTTGTAATTTTCGTAATAATCTTCTGATTTTCCCTTTCAGCAAACGTAAGGGTACTGCCACCATGCGAAATACTGCCCGCAATGGTTTCCCCACTACTTGAAACAGTTTCTTAAATACTTTTACGATTCCCTTCACCAGCCATGGACTGATGACATAATTGCATAACAGCATCCCAACGCTCATGCCCAGCATGCAAAAGCCCCGGATTGCTCCGTCATTTTCCCGGCAGAGCATAATAAATATAAATATGGCACTGCCGATGCAGTACAGCATATCCTCCACTGCAACCATCCCGGTTCTATGGGGTATCAGCCTGCGCAGAATCCGAAGCAGGTCAAAGGCTAAGATTAACAGAAATCCCACCAGCATGAACCGGAGGAACCTTAAGGCTTCACCGGAAATTTCCGGGCTGATTTCTATCATTTAAACAACCTGCCTAAGAAGGATTCTCCGCCACCTTTGTGATAAGTTTCCACATCAGAATAGGTTAAGCCATCAATTTTCCCTGTGACATCCACTTCCCCCTGTTCTAAGGACAGGCGGTTTACATGAAGGTCATTTCCCTTTATCAGAAGCATTCCCTGTTCTGTTTCCAGTAAAATCTCATTTACATCAAAAGAAAGCACATCCAGCACTCCGCTGAAGTTTGCACTTTTCCGGTTTGCCAACAATACTTTATGTGCTTTTGCTGTTTTCAATTCTTCCATTCAGTCTCATACTCCTTTACCCGAAAGTTAGTCCTTTCCAAAATATATGAGACTGTTTCTCTTTTTATGCGTTTTTACTCTTACAGATAGCGGAATAATTCTCCTGCCTCTTCTTTCTTGGTGGTATCTGCGATTGCAACCACTTCTACTTTCACCGTCTTCTGACCAAACATGATTTCGATGATGTCACCTGCTTTTACATTGACGGATGCTTTCGCCGGTTTGCCATTTACGGTGACACGTCCGGCATCACAGGCTTCGTTGGCAACGGTTCTGCGTTTAATCAGGCGGGTTACCTTTAAATATTTGTCTAATCTCATTTGCTTACCTTCTTTCTTTTTTGAAATTCGAAGTAGCATTGTCCATCCTTCTATGTTCCATGAAGTAAAGAAACGGAAACTGGCTTTTGTATCTAATCAGAATGCGTTGTAATTTCTGTCCTGATTTTTCCTTGATATAAGGCTGGCTTTCCGCTTGCTTTGACGGAATGCGGCGGTTGTCCGTCTGCTGCGGATACGACCACTCGCCAGCAAGGGTGGCTAAGCATTCTGCTTAAAGAAAATGGTTATTCTGGCAACCGGCGCAAAGTCGCATCCATGCTCCAATTGCACCTCGCTGACACCTCCCTGTGTCAGCGTTGCCGGTTGCTATGCAGAATGCAAGCCACCCTAACCGTCTCGTTCATGTATCCGCATACAGGCGAACACCCACCGCATTTTGTCAAACATTGGAAAGACAGACTCAATTAACAAAAGGAAAAATCAGGGCTGCAATTACAGCATTCTGGTTTCACAAAAACAGTTTCCGTTTCTGTGTCTTCATGCATATAGAATGATAGAAAATTCTTTTCTACTTCGAATTTCAATAAAAAAAGGTGTAGCAAAAGCAGTTTTCTACTTTCGTTACACCTCTAATCAGAATCATTTTATCAACTTATTTATTGATTAAATCTTTTAAAGCTTTTCCTGCTTTGAACTTAGGTGCTTTAGAAGCTGGAATAACCATCTCTTTACCGCTCTGTGGGTTTCTTCCTGTTCTTTCAGCTCTTTCAGATACTTCGAAAGTACCGAATCCAACTAACTGGATTTTCTCACCTTTTTTTAATTCTTCAGCTACGATATCAGTGAAAGCTTTTAAAGCTGCCTCTGCATCTTTTTTAGATAAAGCTGTTTTTTCAGCCATAGCTGATACTAATTCTGCTTTGTTCATGTTAAAATTCCTCCTCTGGATTTTATAATTCTTCTTGAGGTCTACACTCTCCAAGATTACCTACGAATATATTTATACTTGTTTTTCCTTTATTTGTCAAGGAAAATACGGTAAATTAAGGCATACAATTTGGTCTATAACATTTTATTGATTTTGTCCAAAACTGCTTTTCCAAGGACTTCATATTTCTGCTCTGCTTCTTCCATAGATGAACCCTTCACACCAATGTAGAATTTTACTTTCGGCTCGGTACCGGATGGTCTTACACAGAACCACGCAGCATCGTTTAATTCATAGTAAAGTACATTAGAGCTTGGAAGTCCTGTTGCTGTTACTGCTCCGGTTGCAAGGTCTGTAATGGTATCCTTCTTGTAATCACGTACTTTTTCAACTTTATAGCCACCGATTTCAGTTAAAGTTTCGCTGCGCAGTGTATCCATGATTTCCTGAATCTTAGCCAGACCCTCGATTCCCTTTAATGTAATAGACTCAACATGGTCTTTATAGTATCCATATTTTTCATACATGGCAAGCATTGCATCCCAAAGAGTCATATTCTTGGTCTTATAATATGCAGCAGCCTCACATAACGCCATAGATGCTACCACTGCATCCTTATCTCTTGCATAGGTTCCGGTCAGACAGCCGTAGCTTTCTTCCATACCAAAGAGGTAGGTTCCTTTTCCGGTCTTTTCGAACTCTAAGATTTTGCCACCGATAAACTTGAATCCGGTTAATACTTCGATTAACTGAATGCCATAGTATTCTGCAATGGCATCTGCCATATTGGTAGATACGATGGATTTGATAAATGCACCATCTGCCGGCAGGGAGCCGTTGATTGCTTTCTTTTGTCCGATGATATAATCGCCAATCAGGCAGCCGGACATATTTCCGGTTAAGGAATGATATTCTCCCGTCTTAGAATCCTTTACATATACACCGAGACGGTCTGCATCCGGGTCAGTTGCAAGGATTAAGTCTGCATCTACTTTCCTGCCCAGTGCAAGTCCCAATGCAAATGCTTCCTCTGCCTCCGGGTTCGGATAACTTACGGTTGGGAAATCTCCATCCGGAAGTTCCTGTTCCGGAACAACATATACATTTTCAAAGCCAAGCTCTTTTAACACACGGCGGACCGGGATATTTCCTGTTCCATGTAATGGTGTGTATACAATCTTAAGGTCTTTGCCTACTGCATCAATGGCATCCTGATGTACCACAAGCTTCTTAAGCTCTGCAATATAAGCATCATCGATTGCCGCGCCGATAGTCTCATAAAGGCCTGCTGCCCTGGCATCCTCTAAGGACATGGTCTTAACAGTGCTGTAATCAGTTACTTTCTTTACTTCATCCATAATTCCGGTATCATGAGGTGGTGTAATCTGTGCGCCGTCCTCCCAGTATACCTTGTATCCATTGTACTCTGGCGGGTTGTGGCTTGCTGTAATATTAATTCCGGCAGTGCATCCTAATTTACGGACTGCATAAGATAATTCCGGTGTTGGTCTTAAAGACTCAAATACATATGCTTTGATTCCGTTTGCTGCAAGGCAAAGTGCGGATTCATCTGCAAATTCCGGTGACATATGTCTGGAATCGAAGGCAATTGCCACACCCTTATCCTGTGCATTTACTTTTAAAATATAATTTGCAAGACCCTGTGTTGCTTTGCGGACAGTATAGATGTTCATACGGTTGGTACCGGCACCGATCACCCCACGTAATCCTGCTGTACCAAACTCAAGATCTTTATAGAAACGATCCTCAATTTCCTTGTCATTGTCTTTGATTGCCTGAAGTTCAGCCTTGGTTGCCTCATCAAAATACGCTCCCTCAAGCCATGCTTCATAAGTTTCCTTGTAACCCATTCCTGATTTCCTCCTGCTTTTCATTTATGTTGTTTACCAAAAGAACCTGCCAGTGGCAGCCTCCTTCGGATGCCTCGCCCTTTCATTTCTCCCACTAATTCGTAAGACTGTTAACTACCTGATTTAATGTACTTGTCGAAGAATTATTGTTACTGGTTAATGTATCAATAATTTCACTCAATGCCTTCCTATATGCATCAGAGTCACTGGATGAACTTCCACTGGAGCTGTTAGTTCCACTGGAATTCGATGTACTGTCGGAATGCTTATGCTCCACGGTTGTGTCTTTTTCATTTCCGGCAGTTTCCGTCGATTCTGTCTCTGTACTGCCCGTATCATCACCTGACAACGCAATCTCTATCTGTGCTTCCGGTGAATTTACATATAGCCGCTTCGACCAGGTGTCATATCCATCTGCAGTAATCTGTATGGAATGGATGCCATACTGCAACTGTAATGGCTGTGTATAATCAACCTGACTACCATCAATATACATCAAAGCGCCTGCAACATCAACCGCAAAGGTTAAAGTACAATATTTCGGATCCTCACCCTTTATGGAATCTACATCCACGGAAATCTGCTCATTTCTTGTTACAGCTACCTCTGTGGAACCGCCGTAGCCATTGCCGGCAACGGTTAATTCATAGGTTCCTTCCGGCACCTCTAACTGCATATTCTCCGTGATCTTATAATAATTCTTATGATTCAGGCTTAACCAGCCGCCCTCTAATGCCTGTGTATTTACAAGCTGGATGACTCCATGTCCTGTTGTAACGGACACTGACAGCACTTTCCGGTCAATTCCCTGTATTCTTAAGGTGTCCTGTCCGGTAACTGCGGACAATTCTATGGCTGCATCTCCGGAAAACACTTGTAATTCTTCATCATAAGAATACTTTGTGTCTCCGATGGTAAATATCTTATCTTCTTCATTATAGGAAAATTTTCCGATATCGTCCATCTCCCATGCATCTGCCGACTGTTCCACCTTTTCTAATATCAGGTCTTTATCCCGGAGTGTTAAAGTAACCACTTTTCCCGGTACCATGGATGCAGCCGAAATCAGACTGCCATGTCTGTCTTTAAAAATTGTCCCATCTGTATAAGAATACTGTTCATAACGTCCCGTGTCAATATTCAGAAATGTCATTGTTGAAAGTGTTGTATCAACACCACTTACCGTATACAGGCTGCTTTCCTCTGCCTGTGTCACTTCCTCCGTTGCTGCCTCAACACCTGATACATAGCCTTTCATGCTGACAGGCCCATCGTCTTTCCTTCCACAGCCGCTCAAGGCCACAAATACTGTGAAAATAACCAAGGCCAACAGCCAGTGCTTCCCTGATTGCTTCATTTCGCACCTCTTTTTCTCCTGTATGCTCTTTTTCTCCGGCAATTGCCTGTACATGATTATACATGATTATTCCACAAAATAAAATAACATTCTTAAAAACTGCTGGCGGATTTCTTCCTGTTCGATAACCCGGTTCAACTTCTCAATGTCTCTGCCGGACACCCACGCCTTATTGGCATTAAAGTAGTGATTTGCCACTTTCCAGAACTTCTGTGGGTATGCCATCCTTACATAAAGCTGCTCCCATTCCTCTGGTAATAATTTTCGTCTTTTTTCGTATGCTGCCAGCATATCCGTTGCCAGCCCGATATTAAAATTATGTTTTTCCATCAGTTTCCGTAAGAAATGCGCCAGATCCCCTACCAGCACATCATAATGTGCCTGTTCAAAATTTGTAATTATAATTTTACCATGGGTAAATAATACATTATGCTGGTTAAAGTCTCCATGGCAGATTCCATACATTGCTGCTTCCCGGCTCTGCTTTCCGCTCTGCCCCTGCGTTTCACCCGGATTTGGTTTCATCAGCCGATGTTCCACATCCAGTGCCTGTTTTAAGAAAATCTCATAATTGCGCATAAATATCATTTCAAATTCATTCTTTTTATGCTTTCCATGAATATAATTGCGCACCTTTTTAAGCTCCCGGTTGTGCCGGAATACCTCCATGGCATAATCCTGTCCGCCAATTTTTAAATTTTCATCCTCCACCTTCTGCAGGACAAGATGCAGCTTTGCCAGTTCTTCTACCGCAGCAAGTACATCATCACGGCTCCTGGTCTCACACTCTCTGCCCTCCATATATTTTCTGGCATAGTACCATGTTTCATCCACCTCCTGGGCTAAAATTTCTCCTTCCCTGGTATGTATGATTTCATCTGCTTCTATTCCATTTTCTTTCAGACGGAGCAAAACATGTTCTAAAGCTTCCGCTCTGCCTTTTGACCCGCGAAAAGATCCTATTATTATTTTTCCGCCCTCTGATGTCGTGCAGATATAGGTTCCCCTTCCTTTCTGGATGGCGGTTACCTCAAACGGATACTGTTCTAACAACTGGCTCGATAAATTATACACAAAAACCCCTCCATACGACGAATTCGCACAAATCTTTATGCGTCTTTCTATCATATGAAGAGGTTCTTTAAAGTATAACCTGTCAGATATTCTTTTGTATTCTTTTCCGGTTCTTCAATTACCACATCTAAAAGCTTTGCCAAAATGTTCCCTATCTGCGGACCGGGCTTCACACCAAGTTCTATTAAGTCCCGTCCGTTAAGTGCAAGGTCTTTTAGTGTCAGACAGTCTGCATCTTCGATTATTTTATCATAAATCTTATGATATCCGTCCAATGCTTCAAGCTTTTCTTTCCTCTGATAATCACTCTGGGCTAAAATATCTGCTTTCTTCAACTCAAATATAACCGGATAGCACTCTAATCCCGCCTTCTGTATTGCCTTTCGTACGGACTCCGGTGTCAGTGCCGGGTTAATATCATGAATTGCCACCAGCCGGCAGACCATATCAATGGTTGCATTGTCGAATTTTAATCTGCGTAAAATTGTCTTCGTCTTCTTTGCTCCCACCTGCGGATGCTCGTAGAAATGGTCAATTCCATCTTCATCTGTACTGCGGCAGTCGGGCTTTGCCACATCATGAAATAATGCTGCAAGCCGTAGCACCTTGTCTGCTTCCACACCTTTTAACACTTCAATGGTATGCTCTCCCACTGTATAACAGTGATGGGGATTATTCTGTGGTGTACGCATCATCACCGAAAATTCCGGCAGTACCACATCCGCAATTCCTGTGGCATATACGGTATGCATCTCCTCCGGATGGACTGAGGTAAGAAGCTTAACCAGTTCTACCTGAATACGCTCTGCACTGACCTTTTTTAACATCGGTGCAAGCTCCTGAATCGCTTCTGCTGTCTCTTCTTCTATATCAAAGCCCAGCTGTGCCGCAAAACGCACTGCCCGAAGCATCCTTAAAGCATCTTCCCCAAATCTCTCCTTTGGTTCTCCTACACAGCGGATGATGCCACGCTTTAAATCTCCTGCTCCGTCAAAAGCATCCACCAGTCCCCGCTGTTCATTATATGCCATGGCATTAATGGTAAAATCCCTGCGTTTTAAATCCTCTAAAAGATTATCTGTATAGGTTACTTCCTTCGGATGTCTGGCATCCTCATATTCGCCATCAATCCGGTAAGTTGTCACCTCATACCCTTTTTTATCCAGCATTACCGTTACCGTTCCATGCTCAATTCCGGTATCGATGGTGCGCCCAAAAATTTCTTTTACGTCTTCCGGATAAGCAGAAGTGGTGATATCCCAGTCCTGAGGCACACGTTGAAGGAGGGTGTCTCTGACACACCCTCCTACTGCATATCCTTCAAAGCCTGCTTCCTGCAGCTTCTCAATTATAAACTTAACATGCTCTGGAAGCTTCATTACCATACGTTTTCCCGTTTCCTTTGCCTTACTTCTGTTCCTGTTCTTCAAAGAACTTATACGTTCCTTTGGATTCTGCTTTTACTGCATACAGAAGATCATCTGCCACTTTAATCATTTCATCAATGTCTTCTGCCTTCTTTACCTGATTGGAAGAAATAATACCAATAGAGCAGGAAAGTAATTTCTTATCATCAATCTCAACCGGCTGTCCGATTTCTTTTGCAATCAGTTCCCTGAACCCATCCTGTTTCTTAATCTCTTTATAGATAGCCTTTGCGGTATCCTCTAAGGTCTTTTTTTCTCCGGTGTAGAGGAAAATAATAAATTCATCACCACCGAAACGTGTCACAAAGCCCTTGTCCCTGCAGACCCTGCTGAAGATATTTGCCATGGACTTAAGCAGCAAATCTCCCACATCATGTCCAAAGGTATCATTATATCCTTTGAAATTATCCAGATCGATAAACATAATACCAAACTCATGCTTCATGCGGCCCTTTTTAATCTTCTGGATAATTTCCCCGATGTTCTGATAGAATCCCTTCCTGTTGAGAATTCCTGTCAGCTGATCGGTTACTGCAGATTTATACAATGCAGCATTCATTTCATAGAGCTTCTCATATGCATAGAGACGATTCAGTGCATACTGTACCTCCCGAACAAAAGCTCATAAATCCGCATATCACTCTCATCTAACATATACCGGCTGACAGAGGAATGCCAGTTATCCTTCATCAGAATATATGCTATCATAATGCTTGTTACTTTTCCATTGTCAAAGAATGGAATGGCAACAAGGGAGCATACATTATCTTCATCAAACAGTTTGACCACATTCAGATGTTCCGAATAGTTACTGCTGATTTTCGATACAACAAACCCACTCTGTGTCTTTTCGAACACTTCCTTTAAATACTTCTGCTCCTTCATAGAAAGGCTGGCTTCTGTATTATCATAAAGTACCTTTGGTTTTCTTCCATGATACTGTATATATAATGCCCGGTCCAAATTAAAGTGATACAGGAATGTCCGCATCACATTCTCTACCATTACTTCTGCCGAAACATCCGTCACATCAATGGTCTTCTGCCATGTCGACAGAAAATCCATCTGACGTCGTTCCTGCTTGTAAGCACGGTTAATGCTTTCCTGCTTCAGCTGCATTTCCATCTCCAGGGTAGATATCACATGAAGAGGTTCTTCTAATAAATACTGTTCCAATGGCTCTAATACCTTAATTTCTTCATCTGTAAGAGAATGGGTATTATCCTCAAGATATTGTTTTAAGATTGCCTCTTCATTGCTCTTAAGTTCCATTCTTCCTGTCTGCCCATAAAAGCGGATCCTGTCCTTACGGAACAGCTGATAACAGAAGAACTGGTTCCCCTCAGTCCGCACCAGATGTGTCTCTGCACAATTAAAATCTTCAAATGCAGACGAATCATTACCGGAATCCACTTCAAGTAATGCCCGTGTGAAATGATAAAGGAACATATCATCATCACAACGTGCATAATCGTGGATGATTCCCAGATCATTCTGAAGCTTTTCTTTTTCAATTATGTAATTTAAGAACTGTTTGCAGTTATTGAGGTACTGTTCACAGTTGAAACGGTTGCCAATCTTCTGATTGCACAATGCTAAGAGTCCATACAATTTGCTTAAATTGCAGACCCTCAGACTATTCAAATGCAGACGTTCAATGATCTTCATGCAGCGCATCAGATATTCGTTGGCTTCCTTGAATTCTTCTGCTGCAATACAGTTAATTGCCATATTGTAATATACTTCCGCAATATCCTCCGGCAATTCCAGATTATATAAAATTTCTACTGCTTTCTGAAAATAACGCTTTGCAAGATCATTCTGTCTTAATGCCGTTAAGGTATAACCGATTCCCGAGAAAATACGTCCACTTTCCACAGAACGTTTGTTGTCCAGTGCTTCGAAAGTTCTTACCGAATACAGCAATGAAATCGGATACATACCGTTGGTAGACGCCAGCATAATATTCTTCTGGTATGCATTGTAAATAAGCTGTGTATTGCCAATTTCTGTTGCCAGTCTGATTCCCTTACTGAAATAAATAAGCTGGGATTCGGAATAATATGCCTTTGCTACAATCTCCGGCTTATTGTCATAGGCATATACATAAATGTACGCCAGATGATTCCGGTAGTCATATTTCATTAATTTTTCAATCATGGCATCGCTGACTTCCACGTTCTGTGCACAGAAGAAAATATTATTCCAGCCTGCCATCTTCGCCTGTATTTCTACCAGCTCTGCTTCAAACTGACCGCGCTCCATGCCACCTTCTATTGCAATACTTTTTGCAACACCTGCACATTCAGTGGCTTCCTGCAATTTTGACTGATACATATAAATTGCAGAGCGGATATAATATGCATGAAAGCGCATCCTGCGGTTCTTTTTCTTCTCTGCAAGCTGTAAGATACCCTCACTTATTTCCAGTGCTTTTGGCAAATCCCTCATATATACCGATACATATGCATAGAACTGCCAGAGTTCGTATTTCACTTCATCCGATACGGTAAAATTTTCAAATCTGATTCTGCGGTCTACTTTCTCCAGATAAAACAATGCCTGTTCAAAATCCATGAAAAAAACAAGATTCTGTAATGTTCTGATATCTTCTTCAATACTTTCTGCTGTAATAATCTCATCTCTTTGTTCCCGGGATTCTCCGGCATTTCCAATGCGGAATATTGCAACATTATTGTCCAATTCCTCCGTTACGCTTTCCCAGCCCGGCAGCATATATTCCGGCAGCCGCTGCTGCTCATTCATGCCGAGAACGATTCCGATATTCTCTGTATGCTCTGCCTTTAACAGTTCATAGACTATTTCTATGGTTCCCATTCCGGCAAACTGCACACGGTTAATCCAAAGCATAAACGGCTGTATCTTAGAAACTTCAACAAGCATTGCCACAATAGCATCATGCATCCGCTCCCGCTCATAGTCAACTTCTGTATACAATAAACTCTCTTTCCGGATACATTTTCCGGTCTCCCGGTATGCTGCAATAATCGGACGCTGCAGGGAATAGACATTACACTTGTCCAGAAATTCATCAAATGTCATCTCCTTCTGCTGGTCGAAAAGTTCCAAAATCAAATCCAGAAACGGCTCATATGCTCCCGATAATTTCTCTGCCCGGAATTCGTGGGCTGCAAAATGAACCTTTTTATTATTTGTTATCTGCTCTGATATTTCCAGCTGCTTTAATGAAAAATCATTACTGTATTTTGCCAGAACAATGTTGTGTTCTTTCTTTCCAATCTGTGCAAAAACCTGTTCCAGAATACTGTTATAATATTTTTGAATCATCTGTTTCCCCCTTCAGAAATATTCAAAAAGGCTCTGAAAATATATGATAATTCCCTGTTATCATATACCTCCCTTTCTCTTTCTGTAATAACCTGTCTGGTATTTATAATTTATATATTAGTATAGTCCTCAAACCCACGGATTGTCAATGTTTGTTGCGACTTTTTGAAGGGAGTTTGAATGAAGTCCTGAAGCAGGTTTTAATAGAAATCCAGTCCTTTTTCGGTATCATTTATTTTCATAAAAATACAGCTGCTTTATAATGCATGTATTGGTAATTGCAGAAATTTTAATGCAGCTCTTGCTGCAATCTCCGTCGGGTCAACTATATTTTCTCTGATTCCTGCCAAGGAAAAAGCAATTGGTAATTCAGTACATCCCAGAATCACACTTTGCGCACCCTGTTTAATCAAGGATTTTAAAATATCGTCAAGTCCGTACTTTTCTACATCCTTTTTTCCAGCTTTAATACACTGATAGATTACTGCCATAATTTTCTGTTGCTGCTCTGCATCCGGATAAATCGTTTTGATTCCCTGTGCCCGAAGCTCTTTCTCATAAACCCCACTCTTTATCACGCCATCCGTAGCCAATACGGCTGCACATGATATATTCTGCTCTTTTAAAGCTTTTACTGTCTCGCGGGGCATATGCAATATCGGGATATCAGTAAATATTTTTAACCGGTCATAAAAAAAATGTGCTGTGTTACAAGGTATCATCAATAAATCTGCTCCCATATTTTGCAGACTTACTGCACTTTTTACCATCTCTGGTATAGGATCCTCTCCATTTTCAAGAATAGCTTTCGTTCTATCCGGAATATTCGTGTTACAATCAACACAAACATGCACATAGTTCTGATCGCAGTCTGCATCTGACACTTCAAAAATCTTTTTCATTAAATCGCAGGTAGCCATCGGTCCCATGCCACCAATAATACCTATTGTTTTTTTCAATTCCGTTCCTTCTTCCTCAGGTCATGTGTCAAAGCTCAGAAAGCCCGGAAATCATTATCATTTCCAGGCTTTCCTTGTAATGTACTTCAAATTTTCCATCAAAATCTGACATGCTGTATGTTTACATCATTTTTTAAGTTTTTAATACTCTACCTTCCACATATAGCGTCGTGTTGTCAGTGGATGCTGTCTCTCCTCAGCCAAAGCCTTATTATAAACCGGATATACATTTGTGAATAAGGAATGGTTAAAATAGTCTACGACTGATGCATCAATTGTAGACAGCCCTAAATCCTTTGCATCAATTACTTCAATCCGTTTTGCATAAGTCTTCAAAAACTTCAATGCACGTTCATCCAACGGTCGATTGGTTCCCTCAGAAACCTGAAGCACAAATGGTACTTCTTTATCTGTAATTTCGAAAGGTCCATGGAAAAATTCCCCACTGTGAATACTGGAAGAATGAATCCACTGCATTTCCATAAAAATACATATACTTTGCATATATGCTGCACCATAACCCGCTCCGCTTGCCATAGTATAAATAATTTTATCATCTTTATATTCCTTGGCAAACAGTTCAGCCCGTTTTTCCACATGCTTACATGCATGTTTCACAATACCATCAATACGTCCAACACCATCCATAAATTCTTCATAATGCTCATACCCTTCTGTCTGATTCAACAGTTCCACTGCCACCAGAAGTGCACAGATAATTTTTTCACCAGCAATATCCTTATTATCCCCAAAAGTATAATTGATAATATAATCACCAAATGGGGTAATCTCTGATTCCTCTTTCCATGTCAGAATAATTACAGCTGCACCTTTTTCCTTTGCCAGCTTCGCTGCATTAATTGTTTCCGGTGTATTTCCCTTATGGCACGATAAACACACGATTACATTTTTTCCCAAATCCTTCGGAGTACTATATACAAATTCATTACTATTAATTAGTGCTGACTTAATATTTGCACATTCTCTTTCCATAAATGTTTTCGCTGGATAAAGTGCTCCATTAGAGCCACCACATCCCACAAAATATAATGCTTTAATACCGCCTTCTTCTTTTCTGCTTTCTAAAATTTCTGTAATTACATTCTTGATTTCTGTTGGCTTCATTGATAATCCTCCCATAAATATTTTTAATACATTGTTGTTATATTATTCTGCAAGCATTGGTCTTGCTAATTTCTGAATATATGAAATTTCTTCCTGGCTCAGTTTACAATACTCACTATTATCCATACTACATCCGGCATCCTGCACATACATCATTTTGGTATCCTTTTCTACAATAGTAAAAAACCAACGCTCTTTAGGTACATTGTATAAAGTTCCTTTCTCCACCGGAGTTAATTCAATATTAAACTTTCCATCTATTCTGTCCGCTGTAATAATAATACATTTTCCAGAAATCAAAATGAATTGTTCATCTGTCGTATGATGTATCTCTAAATGTTCTAACCCATCAATGTCATTATTCGGTTTCCAATTTTTGATACAAACAACCCATTTTTCATTCCGGTATGCACATTCTATTCCTTCTCCGTCATACCTGTAACTTGTCGGCTTTATATCCATATGCTGTTCCTCCTTAAACCTTTTTAATTATTTCTATTATCAATTATTCTTCCTGCAATTGGCGTTCCATACCCAAACGCTCCTTCGACACCGCAAATCTTTGAAGCGAATTCTGCTCCAGCCTGCATGGCTTTCTTTAAAAGTTCTTTAGCATTCCCATCATCTTTACTTTCTTCTTTAAAAAATTCCGGGTCCTTATGCCGTAAAATATATGTCAAAAATGTCGCGAAATAAGAGTCTCCTGCACCCATAGTATCCATAATGCTTTCTGCCTTTACAGCTTTTTCATACATCATTTCACCATGGTATAAAATGTATGAGCCAGCTTCTCCTATTGTTCCCAGAACAAATGGGACTCCAAGCTCTTTTACTTTATTCATTTCCCTTTCGCGTTCTTTATCACTTAAATGTGCACAGGAAAGCATCGCCACTTTAATATGCGGACAAATTTTTTTCAGATATTCGTCTGTCCATCGATTTGAAAAATCAAATGCAACCGGAAGACCCAAAGAAGCAATTTCTTCTATGTCATCATCTATATAGGCATTCAGATTTGTATAAATCAGATCAAACTTTCTTATATATGAAAAATCTTCCTGCGTAAAATCATAAGGATACTCTTTTGCCACACCTCCATGATTGGATCCGATAAATACGCGATCTCCCTGATTCAGTGTCACACATGCAAATCCATTTTCACCTTCATAATTCCTGCTATGTGAAAAGTCTACATTCATATTTTTCAGTGCTGCCTGAATGCATTCTGCTACTTCATCATTTCCAAATTTACCTAAAAATGCACTTTCTGCATTATTCATATGCGCATATGCACATGTGTTAACACACTGACCTCCTGGATACATTTTCCCCCTGGAAAGATATTTGTCACAAACTGCATCTCCAATTGCAATTATTCTAGGCTGTCTCATTTTTATTCCTTTCTCCTTTCTTTCAATTTTTCTTTCACCCAGACTCCCTCACCTCTTCTTTTTGCAACAAGCAATTATTTTTCCAGATTCGCTCTTTCATTTTTTCAGATAGCCATTATTAATATTTATGTATATCTGGCAATCCATCATGAGGTGGCAGTTCCCACAGCCTGTCAGAATAACACAGGCTGTGTGCTATTACTGTTTTCTTTATTTTGCCACCACCGGTTTTTATCAGAAAACAAAATATCCGATTCCTGTTGCTACTAATACCGATACAATTGTACATACAAGTCCCGGCCGCATATAGCTGTGATTAAATATGAATTTTCCAATCTTCGTAGTACCTGCCGTGTCAAAAGCAAGACCTGCTATACACTGGCTGGAATCCGGGATAAAGTAGTTGGATGAGCATGCCATCCATCCACCTACGATAATATAAGCCGGCAGTTTCAATGCAATTGCAATCGGAATCATAATCATTGTCGTAGACGCTTGTGAACTCGTCAGTGCACCTACCAGAAATACTGCAATAATATAAATCCAAGGATATTTATTTGTTAATGCTGACAAATTTTCTGTAATGAAGTCTGTCTGTGCTCCAACAAAGGTATTTACCAGCCAGCAAAGTCCCGCTGCAAGAATAACAGCAAAGAATCCAGTCTTTAACAACGGTACTTCTAAAATGTCGTTACTATCAATTTTACTTACAATAACAATAATTGCGGCAGCTACATACATAATAATCTGGATTAAAGATGTCATTGCTAACTGTGTACCATCGCTAAATGTTGGACGGAGTGCCGGGAAAATACCGCATATTGCAATTACTACCATAGAAACCAGGAAGATAGCAACAGAAATCTTTGCTTTTTTGGTTACCTGTTTTTCTCCTTCTACTTTCTTTTTAAAATCTTTTACCAGTCCATCTGCAACCCTCTGCTGATATTCAGGATCATCCTCTAACTCCAGGCCTTTCTTGTATACAGACAATGCTGCAATCAACACTCCTATCAGTGCTGCCGGAATTGCTACCAGCATAATTGTTGCCAGATTTACTTTTTCAAAAATAGTCATATAACCCACAATAGCTACTGTTGCAGCTGTTATTGGTGATCCGGTATTTGCCTGCTGGGATGAAATAATACTAACAGAAATCGGGCGCTCAGGCCGAATTCCATTTTCCAATGCTATTTCATTAATAACCGGAAGTAACGAATATACAATATGTCCGGTTCCACAACAGAATGTAAATAAATACGCTACAAAAGGTGCTACTAAAGTAATGTTTTTCGGATTTTTCCGTAATATTTTTTCTGCAAGCTGTACCATAAAATCCAATCCGCCAGTCGCCTGCATCGTACAGGCTGCGGTAATTACTGCCAACATAATCAGTATAACAGTAATCGGTGGATCTGATGGAGTCACTCTAAAGATATATACGAAAATCAACATTCCGATGCCGCCAGCCATTGCCAGGAAACTTCCACCTTTTCTGGTTCCCCACACAATAATCAGCATTAAAACGAATGATACAATTCAACACACATCAGTTTAAACTCATAACTATAACGCATAAAAACACCCTCCTTACTGGTTGTCCAGTAAAGAGGGTACATATCAGAGCACTGGCGGGCATACAATTAAATACTTTTTATTCTTCTGTTTTCTCTTTCTTTCACTCAAGCAGTTAAATGTATGAAGAAATAACATAATCCGCCTGACTTACATCCTGATTCTCACCAGCTCCTGTATACGCAACTACCTCTATATTTGCAGCCTTTGCTGCCTGTATACCAATAAACGAGTCTTCTATTGCAATACATTCTTCCGGCTTTGCTTCTAAATATTGCATTGCCTTTCTATAACATTCCGGATCCGGTTTTCTATTCCGGCACATGTCTCCGCATACCACCACATCGAACAAACCCAGCATTTTCATCCGGTTCAATGCTACTACAATCAGCCGTGTAGAGGTCGAAGAAACCACTGCCAGCTTTTTCCCCTGTTTTTTCAAGCCGGCAATAAACTCCAGTAATCCCTCCATCGGCTTAATGCAGCCATTTTCATATGTATTTCCTATTTCTTTTCTTTTTTGCAAAAGCTGTTCCATTGTTATTTTCTCCGGCGAGCGTTCCAGTAGTCCCAGCAGAATATGGGAATCATGTGAGCCAATTAGTCTATCCCTGTCTTTTTGTGTCAGTTCCACTCCAAACTCTTTTAATGCCAGGCCCAGATAATTACCATTACTCTCTTCTGTATCTGCTATAACTCCATCAAAGTCAAACAATACATATTTTTTTTCACAGAATTTTTTCATTAATATTCTACCTTCCACATATAGCGGCGGGTTGTTAACGGATGTTCACGCTTTACTGCCAGTGCGTGGTTGTAAATCGGATATACATTATTAAACAGTGCATGGTTAAAGTAATCTACTACTGATGCATCAATTGTGGATAAGCCAAGCTCTTTCGCATCAAGAACCTCAATACGTTTTGCATATGTTTTCAGAAATGTAAGTGCTCTCTCATCCAATTCACGGGTTGAGCCTTCTGATATCTGAATCATAAACGGACGGTTTGCATCTGTAACTTCAAATGGACCATGGAAAAATTCACCGGTATGAATACTGCTTGAATCAAGCCACTGCATCTCCATAAATATACAGATGCTCTCCATATAGGCAGCTCCATATGCTGCACCACTTCCCATTGTATAAATCACTGAATCGTTCTGATACTCTTCTGCAAATGCCTCTGCTCTGGCAGCTACATGTGTACGTGCATTTCTGATGATATTGCTAATCATGCCTAAAGCTTCATAGAATTTATCATAATTAGCATATCCCTCCGTCTGTGCAACTAATTCCACTGCCACAAGCAATGCACACTGTGTCTTTTCTCCTGCATAATCAATATCCCCTGCAAGATGGTCAGGACTTGCATCAAATGTATAATGGATAATGTAATCTCCAAATTCTATAATTTCTGATTCCTCCAGCCATGTCAGAATAATAATAACCGCCGCTCCTTTTTCTTTTCCTAATCTGGCAGCCTTAATCGTTTCCGGTGTATTTCCCTTGTGACAGGCAAGACAAATAATAGAATTTTCTCCAAAGTCCTTTGGCGTACTATGTACAAACTCATTACTGTTTATCCAGGCTGATTTCAAAACCTGTGATTCTCTTTCCACAAATGTTTTTGCCGGATAAAGTGCACCAAGTGATCCTCCACATCCCACAAAATAAATATTTTTAATTCCACCGATGTCTTTTTTTTCTTCTAAAATTTCTTTCACAATGTTTTTAATGTCTTTACTTCCGTATCCCATTTTTTCTCTCCTTTTTTATAATGTATTTATTTGTTCTATGCATTTAATATAATACAATATAATACCTTTTGTCAATATATATCATACAATATAGGAAAATATATACATTTTTGCAACTTTGTTTTATAATATTTGTGAAAGTTATATTAGGAGAGAGGTATTTATATGGAACTGAACAACACCATTGCCACACCACTGTACAAACAATTGGAGGAAAAAATACGAAAAGAAATTGACGCCGGAGAACGGGCGGCCGGCAGTCGTCTGCCTACAGAAAATGAATTAAGTGAATCATACCATGTGAGCAGAGTTACTGTCCGAAAAGCATTAGCCGTTTTATCTGAATCCGGATATTTAGAAAGGAAATCAGGAAAAGGGACTTTTGTAGCTGAGAAAAAATTGCAGCGTAACATTACAGAAGTCATAAGTTTTTCTGATATGTGCCGGATGAAAAACGCAACACCTGGAGCTAAGACCATAAAAATTGCATTGGAAGATCCTTCTGAACGGGATTTAACTGAAATGTCACTACACGAAGGGGATAAAATACTTGTAGTGGAAAGAATCCGTTATATGGATAATGTCCCTGTCATCTTAGAGTTCAATAAATTTCCTGAATCCTTTTCTTTTTTATTTGGAGAAGATTTAAACGACTCATCTTTGTATGAAATACTAAGAAAACACAATATCATTCTGGATCATTCACGCAAAACACTTGATATTGTTTTCGCTAATGCCCAAGAGGCTAAGTCTTTAAACATCAGTAAGGGATATCCTCTGCTTCGGATATCAAGCACCATCCACGATGTTGACAACACTATCACGAATCTTTGCAAACAACTATGTATCGGTGATAAGTTCCAGTTTATTTTTTAGTTCCAATTTACACCATTTCCAATGTGGCTCATCTAATAGCAAATGCGATAAAGTTCCTTATTACAATTAACTTTATCGCATTCGTTATATTCCTTAAACACCTTTTTGAATCAGGATTTTGCCATCCTGTACCTCAATCCGTACCTTATTGGAATCGATACCGGCTTCTTCTAACATTTCTTCTGTCAGCTGCAGCCGGTGTGCTTTGTCTAAAACAGAATATTCTTCATGGGTAAATTCTGCCGTGCTTGCAAGACGCTGCAGTTCTTCTAAAGATACTTTCCGAATCTTTTCGGTACTGATTTTGCCATCGGAAATCAGCACTGTCCGCTCCACTTTATCCGCCAATGCCATATCATGGGTCACAATAATTATTGTAATTTTAAATTCTTCATTCAGTTTGTGGAACAGCTCAAATATCTGATTTGCAGTCTTTGTATCTACTGCACCGGTGGGTTCATCCGCCAGAAGAATTGATGGCTGATTGGAAAGTGCAACGGCAATGGCAATCCGCTGCTGCTCGCCACCGGATAGCTGGGAAGGGAACTTATCCGCATGTGCTTCCATACCGACTGCCTTTAATAAATCTCTGGCACGCTTCCGCTTCTCCCGGGCGGATGTTCCCGGATGAAACTGCATGGGTGCTTCAATATTTTCCAGCGCCGTAAGATAAGAGAAAAGATTTCTTGCACTCTTCTGCCAGACGAATCCCACTTTGTCCCGACGGTATAAAACCAGTTCTTTTTCCGTATAGGACGATAAGTCCTTTCCATCCACCATAAGGATTCCTGCTGTGGGTGATTCCAGTCCTCCGATGATATTAAGCAGCGTCGACTTTCCACTGCCGGATTTACCGATAATTGCCATCATTTCCCCATCTTCTATCGTAAGGTCCAGTCCTTCCAGTGCCATGACTTTATGCTGTTCCATCTCATATATCTTTACCAGGCTGTCACACTGAATCATTTTACCAGCCTCCCATCCTTTAATTCATAGACGAAATCACCAAGTTCCATCAGATTCGGGTCATGGGTGGTCATGACTACGGTGATATGTTCCTGCTCTACCAGTTCACGGAAAAGCTTCATGACTGCAAGCCCTGATGCCGTATCCAGTGCACCGGTTGGTTCGTCTGCAAAAATCACCTGTGGTCTGTGGGCAACTGCCCGGGCAATAGCCACCCGCTGTTGTTCACCACCGGATAACTGATAAGGCATATGATAAATCCGTTCTTTCAGTCCGACCCGTTCTAAGATTTCTATTACACGCTTTTTCTGTTCTCCTCTATTTTTCTGCTCTTCCTTATCCTTCTTCCTTTTCTCTTTATCACCGGATAACCGCAGGGCAAATTCCACATTTTCATAAGCATTCATCACAGGAATCAATGCCACAGACTGAAAAACAAATCCCATCCGGTAACGCCGCAAGTCCTCCCGCTCCCTGTCTTTTAAATGTTCCAAATCTTTTCCGAAAAATTTCACTTTTCCTTCCGTCGGTACATCAAGAGCACTTAAAAGATTAAGAAGGGTTGTCTTGCCGGAGCCGGAACGCCCCTTTAAGATAGTAAGACTGCCGCTTGGTATCTCCATGGAAACGCCGTCTAATGCCCGGACGATGCTGCCATCTCCCGACAAAAAATATCTTTTTATGTTTTCTGTGTGTATTGCTATCGTCTGTTCCATCAGCTGTCCTCCCCTAACCGAAGTGCCTTTGCAATTTTCATGCTCCGCAGTATTTTCCGGATAATCAGATAACAGAATAACATCACTGCCAGAAGTACCGCTAAAAGCTTCAGAAGGTCTGTAGGATAAATAAATATTTCTATGGCAAGATTATGCTTTTGCGGCAGATAGACCACCATAAGCAGACGTACAAACAAAAGCGTTGTTACTGCACCGACTCCTCCACCTGCCAGTACCGGTCCTGCCGAGGCAAAAATCTGTTCCGTTAAAATCATCTTCCGGACTTCTCCCATCCGCATTCCCATGGCACGGTAGACTCCCAGCAGCAATTCCCGTTTTTTCAGTGTCATGATCCAGTACAGCAGAAATCCTACGGAACATATTACCAACGATAAAATAAAGCTTAATGTAAACATTCCATTTGTCACCTGCACCATGGCTGAATTCCGGTTGTCGGCAAGCTGTTCCTGCAATAAGGTAATCTGTTGCGGCTGAACACCTGCTGCCGCAAGACTTTTCGTAAACATAGTCTCTTTCACACCATCCGAAAGCTTCATCCACACCTGGTAAGGGGTCTGACCAAAAGCACTGATAACGGTGGCATAATTTGCTACCAGAAGATACTGTTCCTGTTCATTTAAATTGCCATCTTCATCCTTTACATAAGCATACCTTTCATAACCAGGGAAACAGTCTATGATTGCACAGACCTTTGCCTGCCTGCTGCCCATGGCATCTTCACCAATCTCTGCCGGCAGATACCTTGTATAACTTAAAGTATCTCCCACCTTTAACTTTAATTTGTCTGCCAGACTGGAAGAAATTATTACCCCATCCGGCTCCTCTGCCAGTGCATTCAGCGCATAAAACCAGTGCTCTTTGTTGACACCATCTTTAAGCCGTGCAGTCTCCCCGAATTCTTTTGTGTGGATTGCCATAAGTTTTCCATCAAAAACTGTTCCGTTTTTCGCAGTAATATCCGTCTTTTCATCTACCAGTACCCTTGTGGCATTTTCACAGACATTTTCTTTGATTAATGTTTCATATCTTCCAAAATCAGGCTCCAGATATTTCCAGCTGGTTTCCTTTCCTTCCATTTTCGAAACCTGCAGCCGGAAGTTTTCTTCCGCCACTGCGTCTGCTCCGATGCCATATGCAATCTGCTCTTCCATATTCTGATTCATGGTCCGTGCCATATTCGCATCAAAGATTCCACTGGCTATGGTCATAACGAGAAACACTGCTAAAAATCCCGATTGATACCAGGTTCTCTTCAACTGTAAAAATGCCGCATATCCTGCCGGATGGAATCTGTTCTTAAAAACTTTGTCCACTGCAAGAATCAGATCATAAAAGAGACGTATACACAATAACCCTGCTGCCAGTATAAACACCGATGTATTTAAAAGGATTACCGGGTCCATTCCCTTTCCGGCAATCATTTCCATTGCAAGACTCTCCTTCTGCCGGTTGTAGTTATAAAGCAGATACCCGGATAAAAGTAATAGCAGAATATCCAGATAACATTTTTTCCAGAATGGATTTTTCACAACACCGTTTTTTGCCATACGTTCATTTACAATGGTGTATTTTGTCCGCCGCAGCGCCGGTATGGTCAGGAACAGAATTACAATAACTGCTGCCACCAGGGCATAGAGAATCATTCCACCATTTAAGGTATACATGCTTACATCTTTTCCGGTAAATTTTAAAAAGCCGTCGGTGGAAGCTGCTCCTTTGCACATTCCGTAACCCAGCAAAAGTCCAATCGCTGCGCCTGTCAGTGCCAGAAAGGATGCCTGCAACAGGTAAATCGCACCCACCTGCAATTTTGTTGCTCCACGGCTCCGGAGTACTGCAATCTCCCCTTCTTCCAGAGAAAGTATCTGGGAGGATACCATATAGATAAATAACAGCAGCAGTACAATGCATGGCAGTTCCAATGCCCACAACATCTGCTGTATCGTCCGCTGTTTTGTAAAAAAGGACGCCAGGGTATCCGCCATATTATCCCGGTACTTTGTATCCGATGTCCGGAACTGCTGCATATAATCTGCATATTCTGCCGCATGCTTTGCATCTATCTGCCGGTAATCTAACATCAGATTTTCTTCGTAACTGATTTCATCCTGTCCAAAGGAATCTATCATGGCATCAAAAGTATTCTCCGATACAAACAGTGTATTTCCAAAATCACTGAGCGTGTGATACCAGTAACTGTCATTGATATTCTTTTCTTTTATGATGCCTGTCACCTTAAAATCCACTTCATAAACTTCTGCTTCACTCTGAATTTTCATATGAAGCACTTCTCCTGTCACCAGTCCGTAGGCATCCATCGTCTCTTCACTGACAAGGCATGGATAACAGTCGTTTGTTTCCGTCTGATTTCCGCTGTCTAAACCTTCTCCGTATGTAATATCTGTGTTCTTTGATAATTCCGGCAGATATCCAATGGTAAAATATTCATTGGTTCCGCCCAGGCTGGTATCTGCCTTTCCACCGGAAATGCTTAAATACTGCTCCGATGCCACCGTATCCACCGCCACATATTCGGTCCATTTTTTCTCATATGCCACAAGTTTCTCTAACACTTCCTTTGCAGAACTATAATCCTTTGAAGAATAGCTGCCACTACGGTTCATCACTGCAGGAAATGTTTCCTGTTGCTTTGCATATGTTTCAAATCCTGTTCTTAATACCTGGTTTCCGGCACCACGTTCAAACATCGGATGACAGACAAATAATGCGATAAATAATGTAATTCCAAGAAGCAGGCACAAATTCAGTCCTTTTTTATTCTTTATTTTACAAAAGACAAAACGTAACATTCCAAATCCTCCTACTCTCTTGCCAGTACATCGCCAGACTCTATTCCAAAGAGAACCACTTTTCCATTTCCGGTAAGTGTATCATCCAGTAAAACATACTGTTTCACCAGATGGTCCCCTTCTATCTTCCACACAAAATATGACACTTTATCCGGATGCATTGCATCCTTCTCCTCATAAATCATTCCTGCCGGAAGCACTATAACATCCTCCATGGATATATAAGGGAAGTCCACACTTTCTCCATTTCCCATATCATCTACGATTTCATCCTTCATCCGTACATAAAATGCCGGTGTATCATACCCTGAGGTTGTCTGAAAGGTATAATGAGCACCATTTTCATCGATATAAAGACAGCCCTCATCCAGATTATTGCTGCCTGCTGCAAATCCCACACAGGTTCCGGTGTAAGTCGTATCCCCGGATGTAATACTTACCGGTTCTCCCACCTCTGCAATATCATCCGTATACACCGTTACGGACTTACTGCTCACCATCTGCACCAGAAGTAAGTCTGATGCTTCTCCTTTCATCTTAATAATTTCATCTCCGGCTTCCACCGTGTCTCCTTCCCAGACAGTTATTTTCGAAATCTTTCCATCTTCATCTGCATAAACGGATAATTTTCCGGTTCCGTCATTTCCTCGGCTTAACGTATCATAAGCTGCCTGCAGTTGTTGCAGCGTATAGCTATGGTCTGCTTCTGCAACTTCTTTTTGAAGGGTTATGATCTGCCGGTCATAGTCACTGACAGAATCTGTGGCATTCTGTAATTCTATAAGCTGTGCATCATAGTCTGCCTGCTGTTTCTGACAAGTAGTATTCTCTGTCTCAATGGCATTGGCGGCTTCTGTAATGGCTGCCTTTCCTTCCCCGGTATCGATAATATAAAGAAGGTCTCCCTTTTTTACTTCCGCATCCTTTTCTACCGCAATTTCTACAAGCACTCCTTCTTTTTCTGTAAGATAAACCCTCGCATTCTTATCTGCCCTGCCATATTTTAATCCGTGGTTTTCCACCTGAAAATCTGACCGTTCCACCATATACTCCGTATAATCCGAAGGCATCCGCTCCATTGTCTCATAATAGACCGCTTCCCCTTCCTCTAATCCCTCTACGATCTGGGTATTATGGTCGTCTGATACACCTGTTGTTACTTTACGTTTTTCCCTTGTATCATCTCCGGTTCCTACATAGACATAATTTTCTCCATCTTCCTGATAAAGAGAATTGTTTCCCACCAGCAGGACATGCTCCGCTCTTTTCTCTTCAAAATATATGGGATATAACTCTCCCGCCTTAAGCTCTACGCCCTCCGGCTTTTCTATCAAAACATTGGGATAATTATTATTTATCTTTGCAAGCACCAGCTCGTCAGTGCTGTATTCCCGCTCAGTAACCGGCACTCTTTCACCGGATTGCAGCATATATTTTTCAGGAACATCTTTATATTTATAATTCTGTACCGTTACATCCTTAAGTTTTATTTCAAGGTCTTCTGTATCTGCCACAACAACAACATTTTCTCCTGTACCGGCATTCCGGCTTACGGTCAGGCTCTTGGTATAAACCACTTCACCACTGTGGTTTGCTTTCAATGTTCCATCTGCAATCAGGTCATCCAATGCCGCAATTTCCTCGTTCAGTTTCTGCACCCGGTACTCATGAAGCTTCGTATCATAACGGCTGTTTTCCTGCAGGACGGCTATCTGAGATGTGATATTTTCTGTCTCATTTTCCTGCTGCAGCTGGTTGATTTTCTGATTCAATTCATATACGGTATTTTCATGCGACAGCTCCTGCTGCTTTGCTTTCCGGGACGCACTTGCCTCGTCTACATCTGCGTATGCCAGCACATCACCTTTTTCTACGGTATCGCCCGGTTCTACCAGAATCTTTGTCACCGTGACATTGGCTTCATATGCCTGTCCGTACTCCTTTGGCACTGCCGTTCCCAGCAGCACGTTGGTGGTTCCGATATTTCCATAGGTCACCTGCTGATAAGAAGCATTACTTGCCGCCGGCTCTTCCAGCTCCGGTATCGTTTCCTTTTGCTTACTGCCACAGCCACCAATTAACATTGCGAAAAGCAGACCGGTCAGCACTACGAGAAACATGCTTTGCGATTTTCCCGCATAACTTTTTTTCTTTCTCACAGCGTCACCTTCTCTCCGCCGGAAAGTCCGGATGTAACAACCCAATGATTCCCTACTTTTTCTCCAACCGTTACCGGCACTACCTTTCGATATCCACTATCATCCAGAAGATAGACAAAGTGTCCCTCTTCACCTTCCTTTACGGCAGAGGCTTTCACATAAATGACATTTTCCAGCGTGGGCTTCGTAATCACAAGACTCAGCACGTCTGCCTCTGAAAGTGATGTCATATCCGATACCGGTGAAAATATGATTTTATTTTCTTCCACACCGGCAACCTTTAATTCATAGGACAGTGCATCCAGTGTAGCTGTATAAGTATCTCCCATGTTAAATTCATAGCCTTCCGGCAGGTCTGCTTCATAGTTACCGGTTCCACACACTTCAGTAATCAGATTATTTCCCGGCACAAAGCCTCCTTTTTGCAGATAAGTGTCCATGGCTGTAATGGTTCCGGATTCTTTGGCTGTAATCTGATAGCGGGACAGCTTTTCTTCTGCCTCTTCCACATAAAGCTCCGCTACTTCAATATCCCGCTTTAAATTTGCAATATCTTCGTTATAATCTAAGGATGCATCACAGCTCATGAGGTTTACATAATGTTCCACCAGAAGCTGTTTATCTGTAATCTCATCCTGATACTGCGCCTTTTTTTCTTCCAGACTGTCTGAACGGAAGGATACCAGAAGCTCTCCCTTTTCCACTTTATCGCCTACTGCCACATATACTTTATCTAACTTTAATTCCGCATTTGTTGCATCATAGGTAATCTTTTCCAGACCCTCTGCCTTTAATTTCAAGGTAATTTCCGGCGTCAGATTTCCTTTTTTCACTTCCGTGGTATCATAAGCCAGCTTCTCATATGGTGTCCGGGCAGTTGACACAAGCTCTGGCTCTGCTTTTTTGCATCCCGTCAGCAAACTGCCTGCTGCCAGGCAAAAAAACAGTTTCCATTTTCCAGTTTTTTTCTTTCTATCTGCCATAGGCACACCTTACATTTCATCCAAAGGATGAATCAGTGTACCATCCATGGCATTGACAAATACCGGATGCCGGTTCATATCATTTCCGGATGCCATATAAAGACACCACGCCGGCACATAACTGTAACAGCCTTCCTTCTGGTCATCTTTGATACGTGCATAACCAAGCTTTAACTTATTAAAACTCTTGCACTCATCCAGTTGGTAATCGTCTCCATTTTTTATAATCTCATCTTTAATTATATTTTGAATCGTTGATAACGGCAGCAGTTCCACTTCTTTTGAAATCTTTGTAATGCTTACCGGATACTGCATAAATACTTCTGTAATTCCATTATCCGTAACCGCAAATCGTATCTCATCCTCTAATTCAAAATTTACATCACTGTTTTCCAGCGTAACCCAGGAAATATCAAAATTGATATAATTCAAAGACTTACTGAATGCCAGCTCATTGACACCGGTTCCATAACCAAAGAGGTAGCCCCAGTCGATGACCTCCGCATAATCGGTATACTGTTCTCCATCCACTTCTATCTCATTTGCGCCATCCCAGGAATAATCCTGCTGCCCGTAAAGCACCTGATTATCACGTCCTGTTTCTTTTAAAAACTGCTCCACTAACTGCTTTGCATCTTCTCTGGAAATACTGCATCCATTTTCCGATTCCGTTTTGTCGATAGATGCAGTTACCGTATCATTCCCATATACAGTATCATAATCCTTTAGAGACTGTGGTCCATAATACTGATCCACATAAATGTCAGTCTTGTTTTTCACTAATGGCGATGCCACAATGTAGGCAATTGCATTTCCGTTTGTTTCTTTTACTTCAAATCGCACATTACATAAAAGGTCTCCGCAATACCCTGCATATTCATTGCAGCTGTCATAATCCTCTGCTGCAGTATAGGTATCTTTTGCAGTCTCTAATGCTTTTTCGTATTGTTTTTTCTGTTCTTCGGCTTCTTCCTTCCACTCATTCAGCATTTCCTTATGTCTTTCTACATCCTGATGATGTGCATCATTCTCCAAATCATCGATTTGAGACTGAGCAGCAACAATATTTCCGTCCATGCTGTCAACGGCAGCCTGTAATTCTTCTTTTGTCAGATGCTCAAAATCATGGTAATAAATCTCAGAATCTTTAAAATATGCTTTCAGGAACTTTTTCTTATAATCGACATCTATCTTTAATTCTTCTGCCGCTACCACAGACATGGTATCTGCTTTTGGCACATCAATAGATGCATTGATTCTTACCTTCACATCTCCGTCAGAGGTTGTCACCGTAAAGCTGTCATCCCAGTTATCCGCTTCCCGGAATTCATCCAGTGTACCAACCACCCCTTTGCTTTCCTGCTCTGTTTCCATCTCATAATCTACTTTTTTCTCACCGCATCCGGCAAGAAGTACCATCGCCATACCTGCGGGAATCATTTTTCGTAAGATTGAATGTTTCATGCTGTCCCCTCCGTTTTCCATCTTTTATTTTCTATTTACTTTTCCATTTTCCTCGTTTCTGGTGTTACTTTAACATGAAGATGTAAACTTTTTGTATCTTATCATTACAACTATGAGAAACACGCTCCGCGAGTTTCTCAAGTTATCGCGGCAGTCGCCAAGGTCTCGTGCAAGCACGGACTTTGGCTCGTTGCTCGCGTAAATAAAACCGGCAATTCTATGGCTGTATTTCTTATCACCACAAAACTGCCGGTCTTGTTCGTTCTATTTTACTTTTATTTCTATTTTTTCCTTTTCTTATTTTTTCCAGCTGTTCGAAAGAAGTATCTCCAGTTCATCTGCTCCAACCGGTTTGGAATAATAATATCCTTGAAACCATGTGGCTCCCACAGTCCGGAGATAATCTTCTAATGCCTCATTTTCCACGCCCTCCAGACAACTCTTGATATTGGCTGCATTGGCAAAATCCACCATGCTCTGGACAATTGCCTTATTCTTTTTATTTACAAGAATCTTCCGGATAAAGCTCATATCAATCTTAATCTCATCAATCAGCATCTCAAGTGCCATGGCAGAAGATGAACTTCCTGTTCCAAAATCATCCATGGCAAATTTGATTCCATAGCCTCTTAATACCGCCATCCGCTCATTGATTACCGATACCGGAAGGCTTCTACAGCGCTCCGTAATCTCAAGGCAGAGATGTTTTACCGGAAATTCCGTCTTATCCAGAAGCTCTAATACCACCCTGCAGAAATCCGGCCGCTCCAGCTGCTTTGCCGATACATTTACATTAATAAAGAACTCCGGGTTCTGCTGTAAAAAGCTTTTACTGTCCCACAAAGCCTGTTCCAGAACAAAATTTCCCAAATCATACATGGAAGGATCATTTTCCAGCCAGTCGATAAAAAGTCCCGGTGGAATTGCTCCATAAGGTTCCTTCTTCCAGCGCACCAGTGCCTCTGCCCCCATTATCTTTCCATCCTCAGAGGTCACAATCGGCTGATATTCCACATAGAATCCATCACAATGATTCAAAACAGACTGATGAATGATTTTCATCAAATCCAGATCCATGCCACCATAAGAAAGCACCAGATCGTTAAAAAATAAAATACCGGTACTGCGGCGTTCCCTTGCTTTCTCCAATGTATATTCCAGCTTACTTTGAACCGTGGAAATATCTCCCTTATAATCATCTAGGATCAGTCCGCTGGCATAGATTTTAAATTCAAAAAAATGCCCGTCAATATATGCATTTTCCTTTAAGGTGTCCTTTATCTTTTCCATATATGCTTCCGCTTCTTCCCGGTCTGCATCCCTTAAGATAAAGGCAAAATTGGAACTGTTCATGCGATATACTGCTGTATCAGCATCCATCATATAGATGAAACGCAGTCCGATTTCCCGCTGCATCTGCTCGCTGTAATTCGTTCCATATAAAATATTCATGTCATTCATATGGTCAAATTCGATTTCAAGGACTGCCACTTTCCGTCTGGTCGCAAGATAATCTTTGATATGTTCTTCAAACTTGACCTGACTATATAAATCCGTCTGCGCATCAATCTCCTGAAGCGCATTTTCATTCTTCAGTACAACAATCAGATATTCCCGGTTTTCTTTTCTTAATACATCCACAGAAAAGCCCATCATATAATCCGTTTTCTCTTTTCCCATACGAATATAAAGAGGTTCTGAAAGTGCCTCCTTCTTAAGACGTTTTCCCATTGCTTCTTCATATTCCGGTATATCATATGGATGAACATGTGCCGTCAGTTTCTGATAAAAATCCAGACTGTATCCGGCTTCCATTCCAAGAAATTCTGCTGTTTTCTCCGGTACAAATGTCTGATTTTTCTGCAAATCCGTTACCAGAAGATAGAGATTCTTTGACAAATCTGTTACCTTACTCATCATGCCTGCAAAAAAGTCTGCATCCCCCATCCAGAAGTCTTCCTGCTTCATCTGCAATCATCCTTTTTTCAATCATTACAGGCGATTATTTACGCCCCACAAAATACCCTTACCTTCGCCTTTTATCTTACCATGTTATGCTTCGTTTGGCTATCGGATATTGTGCTGATTCCATAGATAAATTTTGTTTTATCATATAATTCAAAGTATCGGTAGCCGGCATCTTTTTCTTCCTGTGTTATATCGGATTTTACCTTCATTCCGGACACATCAAGCCCGGTATAGGAAAGCTGTTCTGCCAGCTCTTTCTCCACTGTTTTTTCTTTCTCTTCGCCATCATCTTTACCAGATGAGGAAGTTTCCTCTGTTGCTGCCGTCTCCGATAAAATATCTTCTCCTTCTGCCTCAGCCAGTAAAACGGTGCCATCCTCTAAGAGAAATACCATATGCTTCTCTGTGCCATCATATTTTGTAAAAATAAGTTTCCAGTAGTAGGCACTGTAGGTATGAAATGTTGTATCCACCGCTTTCTCCGGAAATGCTTCCCAGGTATACCAGTTGGCATAAGAAGAAGCTAAATCGGAAGGATACTGCCCTTTCTGATAAATGGCTTCCATACTGTCTCTTGCCAGTGCCGCTGCCTCGTAATCCTTTAAAGTCATCTCATAGGAATAGGCTTCCTGTGTCTCACTCTCCCACTGCCCGGTAATCAGCTGGATGCGGTCATTAAGCTTAAGGCTTTCCGATGCCTCCTTTGCCAGCAGGGAATCGGAAGCTATATACTGTGCCGGAACTGCCTGCACTTCTCCCACTGCTTTACGTTCCTGCCCTTCAATCAGAATTCCCGGCAGAAAAATTCCTGTCAGCACCACCAGAAGTGTTCCTGCTATCATTCCACAGACACTTCCTTTTATCTTTAATTTTGTTCTTTTCTGAAACATATCCGCATCTTCGTCCCTTTCTTCGGCTCACTTTCTACGATAAGTTCCGCCTGATGATGTTCTAATATCAATGCTACTAATGACATTCCGATTCCGGCTCCGCCTTCCTGTCTTGCCCGGGATTTATCTGCCATATAGAATTCATCGCAAATCCGCTCTGTCTCTTCCTTGGTCATGCCGATTCCATAATCTTTTACGGAAAGTTCATAATAAAATGGATTTTCCTCTTCCTGTATTTTCTTTCCGCTAAATTCAATGACACCATGCTCTTTGGATGCTTTTCTTGCATTGTCCAGTAAATTCACCAGTGCAGTCACCAGAAGCTCTTTATTTCCGTACAATACTGCCGGCTCGATATTTTCCTTTAACACAAGCCCTTTTGCCGCAAGGGACGGTGTCACCACCTTAAGTACTTCACTGCTTACATTTTCAACCTGAACTGCTTCCTTTTCCATTTCATGTTCTCTTAAATAAATCAAATCAAAAAGCTTTCCCGACATCCGCTCTAACCGTCTGCCTTCGGAAAAGATGTAACTTAATGCCAGAAGCTGTTCTTCTCTTGGAAGCTCCATGGAACGCATGGTATCTGCATAACCGATAATGGAAGTCATCGGTGTCTTAATCTCATGGGTAAAGTCTGCTACAAACTGATCCCTTTTCCGTACCATTCCCTGAAGCTCTCCTATCTTTTCTGATACTGCTTCTGCCATCCGGTTAAAGTTTTCTGCCAGAAGTCCTACTTCATCCTGACTCTTTACTGCAATCCTCGTCTCATAAGAGCCATCGGTAAACTCTCCTGGTCAGATACCGCCATAAATAAGCCTATCATAAGGTCAGCCGGAAATAACAATTTCTGCGTAGGCATCGGATACATCATGGTCTCATGGCTAATTAATTAGGGAGAAAGGAAAAGCACAATCCAGACGGAACCGGCGGTGTAGTCAAGAAATATTGTGGAAACGCAAGATTTCTGCTATAATGGGTATAAAACACTTGACGATGGAAAGAAAGGCGGGAAGCCTATGCACATTAGTTATCAGCCACTATGGAACACACTGAAAGAGCGTGGCATGAGGAAAGAGGATTTGCGGCTTGCCGCCGGTCTTACCACAAATATGATTGCCAACATGGGCAAGGGAAAGAATATCAGCATGGAAACGCTGGTTCGCATTTGTGAAGCCTTGAATTGTGGTATTATGAATGTGATTAAATTAGAACAGGACAATATCTAAAGCGATATAATTTTATATTTGATTCGATTTGCACAAAAAATTAAATTTTAATGGTGTATATTTTCTATTGTACCCAATGTAAATAAGTGCTATCATAAAATAAAACAAGTACATTTGAAACATTTTATGATTTGAGAGTGTGCTTGCAGGTTAGTAGCATATTGCCAATAACTGAATACAAAAAATGTAGGTTCTGGTCATTTTAGAAAGGAGCATTGTTTATGAAAAAATTTAGTAAAAGATTGTTTACCTCGTTGGTAGCGTTTTGTATGCTTTTTTCTGTGAGTGCGGTTCCTGCTTTTGCAGCGGAAACAACAACGGAAATAACGGATACTCAACAGCCGGTAGTCATTGGAGAATATGACGGATACTTAACCGATGTTATGATTTCCGATGGTGTCACCAAAAGAGCAGTCGCTAATGTTCGTATTAACTCTTATGCAACTTATGATGAGGATGATGGGATTCAAGTTCATGTGAAGTTGTATGTACCGTGGTATGAATCTCCAAAACCGGAGTTCACTGGTATGACTGGTACAGTTAATGTGCTTATGAACAAAAAATCCACCAATACGGCATTTGCAGAATTAGCCGACGGTGAAGAAACAATCGAAACTGATGTGGATACTGGAAGAACAGGTAATAGCGGAGATAAAGGGAACGGTTTCTGTTTCTGGTGTTGCTACCGCTAATAATGCCTTGGCAGGCGGTGGAGCTTTCGCTATTTCTTACCCTGTGACACTTCCCTAATTAAATGCAAAACAGTTGTGAATTAAGGTTGGTAATAGGTAAAATGAAACGGTTATTGGCAATATGCGTATGTTTTTTTATGTGTGTAGGCTTATGTTCGTGTGATTCTTCCCAAACTCGGTCGGTATCATCATATAAATGGTCTTTAGAATTTATTACTGATTTAGATGGTAATATGTTATTCTCAGGTTCAGTGCATGATGACATACCAGTATTGGATTTGACATTGAGTTTTGAAGAAAAAAAGTTTTATCTTAACAGATAACACTCATAAACAAGAATGGACAGGTACATATTCGCTTGAAAAGATTGACAATTCTTCTTCGAAACTCGGATTAACTTTTGAAAATTTAGAGGAGCCTGTTACAGGCGTATATGGAACAAGAGTCAGAAAGCGCAACAATTACATTACAAACTGATGAAAATATCCTGTCTTTTGTTGGAGAAGATTCATAAATAAAAACAGCCGCTGTAGGAACAAAATGATATGCCCCTTGTCAAGTAGACAGGTGAGATATCTAAAGGTAAGCGACAAAAATACCTACATTTCATTTTGGAGTGTAGGTATTTTTATGCACACCATTTCTCTTTATATTTTTTAATTCGTTTGTTTTCTGGAATAGGATATTCTACTGGTATGTCAGATTTCAGTGCTTCTTGACGTACTTCTAGGGGTGTTTTGCAGCAATACCTATCCTGTGGACGTTCTTCACTATAAAATCTTATATAATCCTTTATTGCAAATCTTAATGAGGATTCATCAGTTATTTCGTACATCTGATACATTTCTGCTTTGATAATTCCCCAGAAACCTTCTGTTGGTCCATTATCAATACAATGTCCAACCCGAGACATGGATTGTCTCATTTCTTGTTTTACAAGTTTCTTTTTAAACATTTTGCTGGTATACTGGAATCCCCGATCTGAATGAAAAATCGGCTTTGCACAGGGGTTCAACGCAATTGCCTTATCAAAAGTTTTAAATACTAATTTATTATCATTTCTGGCACTAACAGCATATGACACAGGATATCTATCATACAGATCTATAATGGCACTTAAATACAACTTCTTTTTTTTACCTGGCACTTTAAATTCAGTCACATCAGTAGCCCATTTTTGATTGGGTGCAGTTGCGTAAAAATCTCTTTGTAATATATTTTGTGTTGTTTCATCTGCATTGGCATTCCTATATTTTTTCTTCTTTTTTCGTATAACGGAATGGATTCCCAGTTTTTTCATAATTCTGTGAACTCTATTTTTGCTGTACTTTGTTTGATTAAAATGATTGATCCAAGAAGTCATTCTCCGATACCCTAAGATATGACTAAAGCGTTCATCATACTCCTTAATGAGCTCTGCAAGTTTGATGTTTTCCATTTCATCCTCAGGTGTTTCACGGTGTAGCCATTTATAATAAGCAGCTCTTGCGACCTCCAAATGTTTACACATCCATCCAATACTCCAGTTTTTCTCTGTATGAAAATATTCTATCGCAAGATATTTTGATTCATGACGAACCTTACCCAGCCTCACATCCTTTCGAAGTCTTTCACTTTTTTTAACAATTCAACAACCATATCCTTTTCTTCCAGCTGACGCTTTAGTCGTAAGTTTTCACGTCTCAAACGTTCTAATTCATCTACTTCATCATCTGTTTTACGTTGACCGCGTCTGTCAGTTAATCCGGATTCCCCATCACTATCATATTTCTTTACCCAAGAATAGACCTGACCGTAAGAAACATTGAATTTTGTAGCTGTATTCTTATAGTCACGATTATGGTTGATGCAATAATTAACGATTTCTTTTCGTTCCTCAAGTGTTGTTTTTCTTCGTGCCTCTGCCATATAGACCTCCCGTTTTGGATTATAATCCTTGAACTCTCTATTGGCATTATACACCTTAATCCAACTTCGCAAAACAGAACGACTAGATATTGCATATTTAGCGATGATATCGTCAACAGTCCCTTCTCCATTTAGAACTGCTTCTACGCATCGGAGTTTAAACTCCTTTGAATAAGTTCTATTTCTATTCGATGGATGACAAAATGCAGCTATCCCATGAATTTGATATTCATTAATCCATCCTTTTAGTGTTGAATATCCTATACTGTATTTATCAGCAAGGAACTGAATAGAACCTATACCATCCAGATATTCCTGCGATACTTTAGCTCTAAACTCAGGTGAATGTTTTGATTTTGGCATGAAAAATACCTCCAAAGTAACAGATTTTTATATTTAATCTGTCTACTTTAGAGGTATCATATCAAAATCCTACAACGGCTGTTTTTATTTCCACGGCCTGCGCCGGAAGTTCATACCAGACTGTTTTATCAGCGGGGATTTCTTGAACAGCTTTTTCAAAAAAGCTCGTTCCTCTTGTGAGAGCCGCTTATATTTGAGCTGGAACGCCTTGCAGAATATCTCCGTGAATTGCTGAACCCTGTCCCCCGGAGATTGCATGGCCTTTTGTACTTCCCGTATAAGTTCATCGGCAGGCGTGGTATCCGGCGCACTTTCGCTGTCATTTTCGTGCGCCTTGCGTATATCATGGAGAATGACGTCCCATGTTTTGTGCGTCACATGGCAGAAAAAAAAATCTTCTTCCTCTACCTGACAGGCTTCCAATACTTTGATTGCCCGGTCTGCCGCAGCTTCGGGGTGTTCTTCCAGTACCATAGCCCGTAAAGCAGCCAGTGAGCTGTTTGTGTCATGGAAGTGCATGGTTGCTATCCCGTCCACATAGATTTCTGCGTCTGCCAGCAATTCCTTAAATTTTTCATGGGAGATAATCTCACACAGCAGCCGGTTATTGAAGCGTTCACTTTTCAGCAGTTCCACGACTTCATCACTCAAATGTAATTCTTCTATCGGGGTGTTTTCATATCTCCGATTATTGGTAAGGCCGAGCAGATAGTCAACCGACACCTGATAGAAGTCTGCCAGCTTCAACAGGCTGCCGTGGTTAATTTCCTTGTATTCGTCGTTGTCGTTTTCATAACTGCCGAGGGCTGATTTTGAAATGCCGGTTTCCTGTGCCAGTTCTTCCAGATTCAAGCCCCGTTCCACCCGTAAATCTTTCAGGCGTTCCTGTACGGAAATGCGGGTTTTCATAAACACATCGCTCCTTCCCTGCGGCTGGCTGCCGCTGTTATTCCTTATTATACCATATACCGTTCCGAAATCGTGGAATTTTTTTCGATTTTGGGGCGGTTTTCCTATTTTATGGACATACGGGAAAGGGTTCAAAAATGAGCTATGATTAAGTCAGTTCATCGATGGATTATTTCCAATCGAATGACCGACCTGATGGGATATGCTCCCCGGCGATGTAGCGCAACGACCTGCGGCAAGGAAATGGAGGAACCTGACCGCAGCGAGCGTACCAACGGGAACGAAACGCCGCTGTGAGATTCAGGGGCAGGAACGACAGCAGGACAACCCGGCAGAACTGATACCAAAACGCTACCCAAACACGACAAATCGGCGGGGTGTAGTCTGCCCCGTCCGTAATACTATGGGGCATTTCAAAGCGGCTCTATGGCCGTATTTTCCTTGAAAATCGCCCCGAAACATGACACCAAAAACCTTTATCCGCCTGTTCCCGTTGTTACGGCTGAAATGGGCGGATTTTTGATTAAGGAGGCACTATGCCGAGAATGAGCAAGAAACGGAAGTTGGAGCTTTCCTTCTTCCTCAATGACCGGGGGCGTGTGGCCTACAACGACCTGTGCCGGAAGTGCCAGCATAAGTGCAAGCAGAGTTTCCGGGCTGTCGTGATAGACTGCCCCCATTACCTGTCAAAACGAGCCAAGCGAAAGGAGAAAATCAGTTAAATGGAATTTGAATTTATGAGCGCAGACACGGTTCTGCCGCCTTGTATGCCGCTACCCGCCGCAATGCTTCGGCTGCCGATCAGCAGCACAGCAAAAGTCATGTATGCCCGTCTGCTGAACACCACCCTTACGGCAGGGATAGAGGATAGCAACGGCATTTTGTTTGTCCGTTTTCCTATCATGGAATTAGCGGCAGCCCTCTCCCGCAGCCCCGTCACTGTGAAGCGTTCCCTGAAAGAATTGGAGGACATCGGGCTTATCCTGCGGGTGCGCCGGGGTGTGGGAGAACCAAACCGCATTTACACGCTGCTTCCCAAAGGAGGGCTGCCATGATAAATGAGAAGCTGGAAAAGCTGAATCAGGAGATTGCCAAAGGCGAAGCCAGACTGCGGCGGGCGCAGCATGAAGAAAAAATACTGGAACACCAGGTGAAGCAGCTTACCCGGAAGGAACGGACGCACCGGCTCTGTACCAGAGGAGCTATGCTGGAAAGTTTCCTTTTAAGGCCGGAAGTGCTGACAGACGAGGATGTGATGGACATTCTGAAACAGGCATTTTCTCAAAGTGGCATGAAGGAAATAGTTGCAGAAAGCGTGAAAGGGCGGGTAGCCGGGGAATCCCTTACGGAGTAAGGGCGCAACTATACACCGGTCGAGCCGGTGCGTTGCGCCCTGCCGGGGGCTTCCTGCGGAAAGCGGATGATTTCCAGCACACTTGCGGTTGCTTCCAATCATCACAGGGGACGCTATGCTTCCCCTGCGCTGGCTGCGCCAGCTACCCTTTTGTGGACTTGCCGCCCGGAAACACCTTGCACTGCAAGATGTTCCCGTCCGACAAGTTTTACAAAATCCAGCTATACATTTCCGGATAAATGAAATATAATGAAGTCAGTGACAAATTCCTTTTTGTGGAGGTGTTCGAATGGCTTATGAATTAGAAAATATAGTCCGAGAGTGGATGGATCATCTTAAAGGCTTGAATGTAGAAGTGAAAAAGATGTTTGGCTGCTATTGCCTGTACTGTGATGGACAGGCGGTCGGATGGATTCACAATAGTGTTATGAGCTTGCGAGAAGTCGGACTGGATTATTTGCCGAAAGACATAAAAAGGCCGACCAAGGAAGATAAAATCCAAGAGTTGGTAATTCCCTTGGATTATGCAAATGCTGATTGGCTTCCGAAAGCGGTTCAAGATACGGCTGCTATACGAAAAAGGAATGGATGACTTTCGGCTTGATTAACTGGAAAACTTTCACTTTGTCTGACTGATAAACCACCGAAAAATGAATACCCGCCGTCCACTGGCGGCACCACCGAGCAGGAAATCAGAAACGGTTTCCTGCTTTTCTTTTGCGTGTGTCCAGCAAAGCTGGACTACACTTGCCGGTGTAAGTCCGGTCACGGTAATCGCCAGTGAGCCGTGTAGTTAAACTCGGTGCGTTGTAGTAATACAGGGTGCTAAGCGAGTGGATAAAGTAACCTTGAAAAAGGTGCGAGCAATCATGCAGACCGTAACATAAAGTGAATTCTGCCGTATCGTTAAAAAGGTCTCGAAAGAGAGAAAAGGGAAGTTGAGCCTTGGCAAAATAGGCGAAAACCATGGAACGTGTGGAGAAACTGGAAAACAGCACGGAAGAATCCCTCGGTATAGAGGAAACGGTATGTATGAAAAGTGTAGTTCGGAACTGGAGAGACCCTACCCATCACCAAATGGTAAAGAGAAAGCGTATAAGCTTGGCGAAATCGTATTTCTGATGGAAGGGAGTCGGAGGGGAACATAGTACCGATAATGACTGTGCAAGAAAACGCAGTTTATGGGAAGGTTCCCTACTTCATTCATGTTTGTAGAGAGGGTAAGAGTGAGAGAATGTCATGCAGACTAATAACTCCAAAGAAAAAGTTCGACAACTTCAAAACAAACTATATCTGACAGCCAAGAAGTGTGACAGCCGAAGATTTCATGCACTTTACGATAAGGTATATCGAGATGATGTACTCTTTGAGGCATGGAAACGGGTAAAAGCTAACAAAGGTTCCAGTGGTGTGGATGGTGTCAAAATCGAGGATGTTGAAGCGATGGGAATTGAAAAATACCTATCAGAAATCAAATCAGAACTGATGAATGGAAAGTATAAACCATCTCCGGTAAAGCGAGTTATGATACCAAAACCAGACGGAAGTGAAAGACCTCTTGGAATACCAACGGTCAAGGACAGAATTGTGCAAATGGCTACAAAGATAGCAATAGAGCCAGTATTCGAAGCTGACTTTAGAGAATGTTCCTATGGATTCCGACCGAAAAGAAGTGCGAAACAAGCACTGGAAGTAGTAAGGAAAGCGTGTAACAACAAGGGCTATTATGTAGTAGACGCAGACATTGAAAAGTTTTTTGACAATGTAAACCAAGGAAAGTTGATGAAGCTGGTAGAGCAGAGAATATCAGACCGTAGGATATTGAAGCTGATAAAACAATGGTTAGTATCAGGAGTATTATATGGAAATGTACTGACAATCTCTGAACTGGGAACCAGCCAAGGTTCAGTCATATCTCCGTTACTGGCAAACATTTACCTAAACACACTGGACAGACTGTGGGAAAAGTATGGACATACTCACGGTATTCTTGTAAGGTACGCAGATGATACGGTAATCATTTGCAAGAATAAGAAAAGTGCAAATCACGCACTGAATTTATTGCAGTATATCATGGTAAAACTGGATTTAAAGCTACATCCAGTGAAAACAAAGATAGTCAGCATGTGGGACGGAAAAGAGGGATTTGACTTTCTCGGAATGCACCACAGAAGAATGACAACGGAAACACGCAAAGGACAACTGTACAAGGAAACGTATCAGTACCCAAGCAGAAAAGCCATGAAGAAAATGAAAGCCGAAGTCAAGAGGAATGTAAACAGACGAAGTCTGCTAGTTGCAAAGGAAGAGGATTTAATAAAGAATCTGAATCCGAAAATCACAGGATGGAAGAATTATTATTCCACCAAGAGAAACGAAAAGTGGATGCAGGCTCTAGACTGGTACATTATTTGCACTTTTACAAGATGGTATAACAAGAAACACCAGAGACGTAATCGTATGTCAAAGGTGGGATTTGTAAGAAATAGCATTTACGAAAAAGGATTAAAGAAAATGGCTAGAGCATGACGTAATGCTGTAGAAAGAAGAATGTCGGAAAGCCGTGTGAGGGAGAACCTCATGCACGGTTTGATGAGGGGCGGATGAAAATTTCATCCGCCTACTCTACCCAAAATGAGGTGGCAAACCACCACCCCATCCAATCACCCACAGGAAGGAGGAAGCCGTTATGCTCTGTCCCCACCATGATATAAAAATCGTTCAGCGCAGCAACCGCCAGTCAGCCGTAGCCGCCGCAGCTTATCAGAGCGGCGAACGGTTGTTTTCCGAGTACGACCAGAAGCAGAAATACTATGCAGAGAAACGAGGGATCGTCCACACAGAAATCATGCTGCCGCCCCACGCCCCGCCGGAGTACGCAGACCGCAACACCTTGTGGAACGCCGCCGAAGCCGTAGAAAAACAATGGAACTCCCAGCTTGCCCGAAGGATCGTACTTGCCATACCGAGGGAAATTCCCCCGGTCACAGCACGCCGACCTGATCCGGGACTACTGCCGGGAGTTTTTCGTTTCCAAAGGCATGATTGCCGACTTTGCCATCCATGACAAGGGGGACGGCAACCCCCACGCCCATATCCTGCTGACCATCCGGGCAATGGACGAAACCGGGAAATGGCTTCCCAAGAGCCGGAAGGTCTACGACCTTGACGAGAACGGCGAGCGTATCCGGCTTGCGTCCGGGAACTGGAAAAGCCACAAGGAGGACACCGTGGACTGGAACGACCAGAAGTACGGGGAGATATGGCGGCAGGGCTGGGCGGACACGGCGAACCGCTATCTGGAAGCCATCGGCAGCCCGGAGCGCCTTGACCTTCGCTCCTATGAGCGGCAGGGGATTGATAAAATCCCCACCGTCCACATGGGGCCAGCGGTCAGCCAGATGGAGAAAAGAGGGATACAGACCAACATCGGCAACTTGAACCGGGACATTACCGCCGCCAACCGGCTCATGCAGTCGATCCGTCAGATGGTGCGCCACCTGAAAGGCTGGATTGCAGACCTGAAGGAGAAAAAGGCCGCCCTGCTGGAAGCCTTGCAGGAAGCGAAGGAACCCACCCTGCCGGAGCTGCTGGGCCAATATCTGGATTTGCGCCGGGAGGAGCGCACCGGCTGGACGAGCAAAGGCCAGCTCAAAGGCACTGTGAACGACTTCAACAAGGTTATGGTCGCCATCCGCTATCTGCGGGAAAAGGAGCTGTCCACCGTGGAGAGTTTGGACGCCTATCTGGATACCGTCAGCGGACAGGCCGTTTCCATCCGGGCAGAGATGAAGCCGAAGGAAAAACGCATGAAGGAGGTCGACACCATGCTTTCCCATATCGCCAACTTTGAAGCCCACAAGCCGGTTCATGCGGAATATGCCGCTATTCGGTTTAAGAAACCAAAGGAACAGTTTGCAGCCGCCCATCGGGACGAGCTGGACGCCTACAATGCCGCTGTCCGCTATTTCAAGGTGCATTTGGAGGGAACCAAGTACAGCACCAAAAAGCTGAATGAGGAACGGACGCAGCTTGCCGGAGAGGTGGCCGAGTATAAGGAACGCCTGTCAGCGGTGCAGGAGGATGTGAAGATTCTCCGGGATGTGCGCCACTGGCTCAATCAGGTGCTTCCGTCCGAGCAGTACCGCCAGACCGCCGAGCCGGGCAAGAAACCGTCCATCCAGCAGGCAGTCAAAGGCCGGGCGCAGCGTATCCGGGAGGAACAGGCCGAGAAACGCCAGCAATCCCGCACAGAGAAAAAACAGGATATGGAACTTTAACAGGCGCTTGCCATTTTCTTTTCGAGAATGACAGGCGCTTTTCTTATTTTCAGGAGGATTTAGTTGAATGTATTTGAAGCTGTCAAGCAGTTTGTTACCACCCGGCAGGCTGCCGAGCATTTCGGAATCCGGGTGGGACGAAACGGGATGTGCGTCTGTCCCTTCCATGCCGACAAACCCAAGCATGAAGGTTGACCGGCGCTTTCACTGTTTCGGCTGTCAGGCAGACGGGGATGTGATCGACTTTGTTTCCCGTCTGGAAGCTGTCAGCTCAAAGGAAGCCGCCCTTATACTGGCACAGGCGTTTTCCATCCCCTATGAGGACAAGGAGCCGTCCAGCCACAGGAAACCACCGCAGGAAACCCCGGAACAGCGGTTCCGCCGTATGGAGCGTTACTGCTTCCGGGTGCTGTGCGATTACCGAAACCTGCTGCGCCGCTGGAAACGGGACTATGCCCCCAAGACACCAGACGAGGATTTCCACCCGCTGTTTGTGGAAGCCCTGCAAAAGCAGGACTATGTGGACTATCTGCTGGATGTGCTGCTCTCCCCGGATATGGAGGAACGGGCAGCCTTTATCATCGACTGTGGAAAGGAAGTGAGCAATCTTGAAAGACGAATGGCAGAGCTTGCCGCCGGAGATACGGCAGGCCGCAGAACAGACCATGCAAGAAGCACCCCCACCCCGGAGCGTTGAGGAAGTGAAAGCCATGCTGGAAAGCACCGAGAAAGGCGGCGTCCGCAACAGTATCCGCAACTGCCTGACCGTCTTTCAGAATGACCCGCTGCTTTCCGGGGCAATCGCCAAAAATCTGCTGACCGAGCGCACCGACATCATCAAGCCCATCGGATACCACCGTACCGGCACCGCCATCACGGACACGGATATGAATTATCTGCTCCTGTATCTGGAAGAAACTTATGGACTGACCAGCGAAAAGAAGATTGCCGCCGCCATCGGGATCGTTGCCAACGAAAACGGCTATCACCCCATCCGGGACTACCTGAACGGCCTGACCTGGGACGGAACCGAGCGTATCCGTACCTGTCTGCACCACTTTTTAGGAGCCGACAGCGACCAGTACACCTATGAAGCCCTGCGGCTGTTCCTGCTGGGAGCCATCCACCGGGCATTTCATCCCGGCTGCAAGTTTGAGGTCATGCTCTGTCTGGTGGGCGGTCAGGGAGCCGGAAAATCCACCTTTTTCCGGCTGCTGGCCGTGAAAGACGAGTGGTTTTCCGATGACCTTCGCAAGCTGGACGATGACAATGTGTACCGCAAGCTGCAAGGCCATTGGATTATCGAGATGTCGGAGATGATCGCCACCGCAAACGCCAAGAGCATTGAGGAAATCAAGTCTTTTTTGAGCCGACAGAAGGAGGTCTATAAAATCCCATACGAAACCCACCCGGAGGACAGACTGCGGCAATGCGTGTTCGGAGGAACTTCCAACGCCCTGGACTTCCTGCCCCTTGACCGTTCCGGCAACCGGCGCTTTCTGCCAGTCATGGTGTACCCGGGAACAGGCGGAAGTTCATATTTTGGACGATGAAGCCGCTTCCAGAGCCTACATGGAGCAGCTATGGGCGGAAGCCATGACCATTTACCGCAGCGGGGATTTTAAGCTGTCTTTCAGCCCCGAAATGGCGCGTTATCTCAAAGAGCACCAGCGGGATTTTATGCCGGAGGACACCAAGGCCGGGATGATCCAAGCCTACCTTGACCGCTATACCGGCAGCATGGTGTGTTCCAAGCAGCTTTTCAGGGAAGCCCTCAACCACCCCTTTGACGAGCCGAAGCAATGGGAAATCCGGGAGGTCAACGACATTATGAACCACTGTGTCACAGGCTGGCACTACTTTTCCAATCCCCGGATGTTCCCCGAATACGGCAGGCAGAAAGGCTGGGAGCGTGAAGCCCCGGCAACGGATACCAGCAACGGAGCCGAAAAAATCCCGGAGGGATTTGTGGAGGTCACAGAGCAGATGGAGCTTCCTTTCTGAAAATCCCGCCCCGTTGCCGACTTTGTTGCACTCCCGTTGCCGGGCTGGTTGCCGGGGAAAGCCCCGTAACTGCGGGCTTTTTCCCCTATCAGCAACCAAAGCAACAGAAAAATAAAAGAAAATATAAATTGTAACCAAACCGCCAGACAGAGATGGTTTTGAGGTTTTTTGAAGCCCGTTGCCGGACTTCGTTGCCGACCTTCTCCTTGTCTGGCTATTCTATTATGGAGGATAACTGCCTATGGCAAAAACGAAAACAGAGATTCATGTTACCACAGTTTTTGACGGCGAGCTGGACGCAGCGGATGTCTTTGTGAGCCTGATTGCCCAAAAATATGGGCAGAATACCGGCAAGGATAATCTTGCGAAAACACAAGATTTAGGATATAATAAAGACGAGGTTCAGAAAAACCGTGTTCCGTCTGGATTGTGCGGGTAAACGGTTATGATGAACGGATACGAATACACAGGCATGGACGCAATTCTGGCGGGCAGCTTCCGGGCGGCCATCTATTGCAGGCTTTCCAAAGACGATGACCTTGACGGGGAGAGCGCCAGTATTGCCAACCAGCGGGATATGCTGGAAAGCTACTGCGAAAAGCAGGGATGGGAGGTTGTGGCAGTCTATCAGGACGATGGCTACACGGGGCTGAACATGGAGCGCCCCGACCTGAAACGGATGTTAAAGGCCATCGAGCGCAGGCAGATAAATCTTGTGATAACAAAAGATTTATCAAGGTTGGGTCGAAATTACTTGCAGACCGGCACACTGATCGAAGACTTCTTCCCCCGCAACGGCGTGCGGTATATCGCCATGAATGACGGTATCGACACCATGCGGGACAACAACGACATTGCGCCGTTCAAGAACATCCTGAACGAGATGTACAGCAAGGATATTTCCAAGAAGGTACATTCCTCGTATCTTCTGAAAGCCCAGCAAGGCCAGTTTACCGGCTGTGTGGCTCCCTTTGGGTATCGGAAAGACCCGGAGGACAAAAACCACCTGCTGGTGGACGAGGAAACCGCCCCCATTGTCCGGCAAATCTTCCTTTGGGCGCTGGAAGGACACGGCCCCAACTTCATCCGGCGCAGGCTGGAAGAACAGAAGGTGCCTTGCCCTACATGGTGGAACCGGGAACGGGGCTTCCGCAATGTCCGCACCAAATGGGAGAAGAAAGACCCGGAAAACGGGCGGTATATGTGGGACTTCTCCGTGATAAAGGACATCCTGATGAATCCCGTTTATACTGGGGCGATAGCTTCCCAAAAGAAAGACTACCGCTTCAAAATCGGCACCATTGGCGAGAAGAAGCCGCAGGACTGGATTGTGGTGGAGGAACGGCACGAGCCGTTGATTGACAGCAAAAGTTTTGCCATCGTGCAGGACAAGCTGAAATCCCGCCAGCGCCCCCGGCAAGACGGGGAAACCAGCCTGTTTGCCGGGCTTATCAAGTGCGGCGAGTGCGGCAAGTCACTGACCATCCGCACCACCCACGCCAAGCACCCGCAGCAGATTTACGCCTGTAAGACCTATGGTGCGTTCGGCAAGAACCATTGCACCCAGCACCGGGTGGAGTACGACACCCTTTACCACCTTGTCCTGAACAAAATCCGGGAGTGCGCCAGAGCCGCCCTGACCGATGGGGAAGCCGTTGCCGGGAAGCTGACCGACACCTGCGAAGCCGAGCAGAAAGGCCAGCGGGAAGCGTTGGAGCGTTCCCTGACAAAAGACGAGGAACGGATTGAGGTACTGGAAAAGATGGTGCTGCGGCTCTATGAGGACATGGTTGCCGGACGTATCAGCGAAGCCAACTTCAATCTCATGATGGACAAGACGCAGAAGGAACAGGCCGAACTGAAAGAACGGGTTGCACAGGGGCGCAAGAAGCTGGCTGATGAAATGCGGCTGGCGATGGACGCCAAACAATGGGTGGACGCCATTCAGGAATACGCCGACATCACGGAACTGGACGCCGCCACCTTAAACCGGCTGATTAAAGAAATCGTTGTCCATGAGAGCATAGACAGCGATAAGACAAGACACATTTCTATCGAAATTCATTTCAATCTCAAACCCATCCCGGAGGTGGAGCAGGTCAAGGGCTGACCTGTCCCCTCCGGGGCGGTTCTAAAACAATTCCATATATTTTTTGACACGCCGCCGCCTGCCATCGAGCAAGGTTTTACTCCTATTTGGGGATAAAACAGCTTATCCCCATAGTAGATAAAAAATGTCACATTTTCTGCCCGCATACCGCTGCTGACCTGTGCTCCAATGTCTGGAAGTGTGCCCTTTACTGACTCTTCCCGGTTCAACGCCTGAAGTACTTCATATTCCACTGATGACTGCACCAGATTATTCTGAATGACTGCATTGGAAATCTGTGTTTCCTTCGCCAGTTCAAAATTCTTATGTATCATCAGATAGCCCACCAGTCCCAGACTGACTGAAAGCAGGATTAAATTTGTAATTAATACTTTATATCGAAATTTCATGTTTTATCCTCTAACCGGTATCCTGCCTTAAATACTGTTTTAAGTTCCGCTCCAAGATTCAGTTTTTTCCGTAATCTCTGGATATGAAGGTCTAAGGTTCTTGACTCTACGGAATATTCCGTTCCCCAGATTTCTTCATAGATTCTTTCCCGGAACAGTGTAATATTCCGGTTGCGCATCAGAATTTCTAAGAGTTCAAATTCCTTTGGCGTAAGCTCCACTTCTTTTCCTGCCTTTGTCACCACCTGATTTTCACTGTCTAATTCAATATCCATAAAAGTAATCTTCTGCTCCATCTTATGATAGCGGCGTAGCACAATATTAACCCGTGCCAAAAGTTCTACCACTTCAAAAGGCTTTACCATATAATCCTCTGCCCTGGAAGTCAGCCCCTGCATCCGGTCTTTTAAGGAATCCTTTGCAGTCAGAAAAATCACCGGAATTCCCATTGGACGGATGTATTCCATTAATTCAAAGCCATTTAATTCCGGCAGCATAACATCCAATATAATCAAATCAAAATTTTCTGTTTCCAACAGGTCTGCAGCTTTCATTCCATTGTATACACAGACACACTGATAGCCTGCCTTCATCAGATTCAGCCGGATTAAATCCGATATTGCCTTTTCATCCTCTACAATCAATATCCGTATCATGCTGCCCGCTCCTTTTACTACTCTTTGATGTTTATTTTAACATATATTTGTATCTAAAATGTATCTGAACATTAAAAAAGAATGTGCTTGGCACATTCCCGCGCCTGCGGCGGTCGCTTGCGACATCTACCTTATACGCCGCAGTGCGCATCCTCGCAGAGCGTTTTTTACTTTACAGGAAAGCAATTTCCTGTAAAACAAAAAAAGTTTCTTCTACTCCTTCTGATTGCTCATCGGAATAAAAGAAACTTTTTTATTCTCATCTTCTCTGGTCTGGAAGAAACAATTATTTTTCATGCTACGCCTGCACCAGTGTCATATTTCCACTGCAATGCATCTTCCGGATGCCCTCCGGTATCGTAAGCCTGTCTCCGGCATCTACCCAGATGCTGCCGATTAAACCGCTGCCGGATGCCACATAAATGACATCTGTGCTGTCAGAAAGCAGCAACTCCATTTCCCGCTCTACCTTAAATCCTGCGCCTGTTACCTCTGCCGCACCACGCTCTATCCGGATTTTTCTATCCGGCTGGTTGCAGGATAACGCTGCTCCATTGCTTTCCATGACTTTCTTATACCAGAATGCAGAATCCTTTACATAACGCTGCTGGGTTGCATAGTCCACATAAATAATTCCGAACCGTTCAGAATAACCCTCATGCCATTCGAAATTGTCCAAGAAAGTCCATAAGAAATAACCGGCAATCTCTGCTCCTTCATCCGCCGCCTTCTGCAGATTGCCAAGGTACTCATCTAAGAACTGGATACGGTTGGCATCATGTACACTGCCATCTGCTTCCACATTGTCATGACAGGACATTCCATTTTCCGTAATATAAATCGGCAGCTGATAACGTTCGTAGAGGAATTTTCCTGCCCAGTAGAGGCATTCCGGTGTCACCGGCCATTCTGCGGCGGTCTTTGGGAATCCTGCCGGGCGGTCTACAAATTCCGGCTCTCCATCTGCTCCTGCACGAACCGGATATCCGTTATAAATATTCTGACCGTAAAAATCAATGGGCTGGTGAATCAGTTCCATATCTTCTTTCGTGATTTCCGGCAGATACTCCTTGTATTTCTCAAGACCTTCCTTTGGATAATGCCCCAAAATAACCGGGTCGGAATACCAGGATACATTCCAGGTCCAGTTGTCAACATCATTATAAAAGCCAAAATATACCTTCTTTGCAGCTTCAATATCTTCCGGGGAATTACTTGCCGGATATGCCACCCCACTGGTTGGTGCATAGCCAATCTGTATCGGCTGCTTTGCATATTTCCGGAGCGTAATAACTGCTTTTCCATGTGCCCGCAATGCGTTATGGGCAATCTGGAAGCTTTCCTCTGGTGTGACTTTCTTTCCCGGTGCATGAATGCCGCGGTAATATCCCAGTCCAATAAAGCACTGTGGCTCATTCAAAGTAAAAATCTTGTCACAGATATCAGTAAAATTCTCTGCTACTACTTTTGCATATTCTGCAAACCAGTCTATGATTTCTTCATTGAGCCAGCCGCCTTTGTCCTCTAATGACTGTGGAAGCTCCCAGTGATAAAGGGTCATATATGGCTCAATGCCGTTTTTCTTCATTTCAAGAATCATATCACGATAGAGTGCCACCGCTTTTTCATTGACTCTTCCGGTTCCCTCCGGCATCAGTCTCGCCCAGCTTACGGAAAAACGGTATGCCTTCACACCAAGTTCTCTCATCAGTGCATAGTCCTCTTTATAACGGTGCATGTCATCGGCACTGACATAGGCATTATGATGTTCGAAGGTTCTTCCCTCTTCAGTAAAGGTGTCCCAGATGCAGATTCCTGCACCATCGTTTTTGTCTCTTCCTTCTACCTGATAGGCACTGCTGGCAACGCCCCATACAAAGTCTTTTCGAAACATTTGTTTTCCTCCTGATTCTATTTTTGTGTTATTCTTCTGCAATTGTGAAAATTGATACTCTTTTATTTTTATGCAATATCTGTGTGGTTCGTCGAGTGCGGATGCGACATAAGGGCTGCAGGGGGCACTAAGAATTTTGACTATTATTTTCTTTTTTCCGGCAACCGGCACAAATTCACATCCATGTTCATATGTGCCTCGCTGGCACTTCCCTGTGCCAGCGTTGCCAGATACCGGACAAAATTCCAAGTGCCCCTAGCAGCCCTTAAAAATGCATCCGTACTTCGGCGAACCGCCCAGATATATTCCAATCATAAAAATATATCATTTTTCACAATTGCAGAAGGATTTCTCAATCGATTTCGTTATAAAAACACTCTACCACGAAACAACTGTTTCGGGATAGAGTGTTTTACATTAAAAATGGTAGAAATCTATTTTATTAAGAAAAATCAGAATGTACGGATTCCATATGACATAACAGTTTATTTTAAGTCATTTGACTTTTTGTTACTTTTGAATAGAATCGAAGTATTTTTTTACAATTTTCTCCGCTGGTTTTGCATATATTTCATAATCTTTTCTCTTTAGGGCATCATTCTTCGTATAGAGATGACTGCTCCAGGACCAGAATGCCATGCCCTTTACCCATTCTCTTTTTAAGCAGGCTTGAAACATTGCCTCATACCAGTCTGCCTGTCCCTTAGCATCTGCTTCCCCCTGCACTGTCCAGTCATTTGGCACTTTATTGGAATCCACGATAGACATACATCCTGCCTCTGCAAAGAAAAAAGGTTTTTGAAATTTCTTTACCACCGCTTCAATCCGGTCAAGCTGGTTCTCCCAGTCCTCCAATGGATAATAGCCACTGGAAGAAATCACATCTACTGCATCCCACCATTTCACATTATGCTCCTGATATTTATCGGTATTATAGGAAACAAGTCCGTCAAATTCACTCCTGATATCAGCAATCAGCTTCCGCCACTCTGCTTCCCTTCGTTCTGCCATAACCATTTCGCAGCCTGCAATATGCATTTCCACACCCATTTCTTTTGCCAGCCTTGCGTAATGAAGCTGAAATTCGGTATAGGATTCAAACCAGTTACACCATTTTGGTTCACAGACTACGTCTTCATCAAAGAAATTGACATGGGCACGCCAGGTTCCGTTCTTGCAGTTTACCGTAGGCTTTAATGCCACACGCATGCCAAGCTCTTTTGCATAATCAATCATGCCCTTTAATTCATCATCTGACACCGTTGCCTCAGAAGTATAACAAATCTCTTCCGACTGTGCCGTGTCCTGCAAACCGTTTGGTGCTAAAATAACAAAATTGCTGTTGGTATTTTCTTTCATTTTCCTTAAGCTGTCAAAAGCTCTCTTCTCCTGATAGCTCCCTTTTCTTGCAAATGGTGCATATGTCATGCCGCAGATATATTCCATGGTAAGTGTTTCCTTTCTCCTCTTTCAATGACTTTTTATGATGGAAACTATAGCATTCGCCCTGGAATCTTGCTATAATGATTTATTATAAAAATAGTAAAAATCTCTTATGGCAGGAATTCATTTATTTTAAATATATTGGGGGATGACTTTATGAATTCACTTTTTGAATACAGTGACCGGCTGAATGCTCCTTTTGAATGCTTCTTATTTGACACGAGAATCCATTCTTTTCCTATCCGGTCCCACTGGCATTATTTTGTTGAAATTCTGTATATGTTAGAGGGAACTGCCATCATCAACTGCGATGATGATACCTATGTATTAGAAGAAGGTGATATGACTTTATTTCTTCCGCAGGCAATCCATTCTATCTATACTGCCACGGAGCAGCCATTGGTTTATTATGTCATGAAATTCGATTTAAACCAGCTTGCACCATCCGGCAATGCATTAAGCACCACCTTTTCCGGGATTAATTTTGTATCACTTTTCAATCTGGCGAAGAGTGATTCCCATGCTCCGAAATATTTTTCCAAAGCGATGTTAACAGGCTATCCCATTGCCGGAATCTTTTCCTCCTGTGAACACGAAATGCAGCAGCAGGAATACGGTTACCGAATTCTGGTACAGTCCCAGATTAATTCCCTTTTGACCTTTATCTTACGTATCTGGCGGGCACAGGGGTTTAATACGGATAAAGCTCTGGCTATTCCGCAAAATACAGAAGAAGCGTCCATACACTCCATTACGGAATATATCGACGCTCATGCCCAGGAGCCATTAAAGGTGGAAGACCTTGCCAGAATGTGTAATATGAGTTATTCCTATTTTGCCAAAAGCTTCCGGGAACTCTATGGCCAGTCCTGTAAAAAATATATTGAATTTATCCGCCTTTGTAAGGCTGAGGATCTGCTGCTCTTTACCAATCTTGACTTGAATTATATCAGTCAGGAAACCGGATTTTCCGATTGCAGCCATTTTATTAAGGCTTTCCGAAGCAAGCACAAAATGACGCCAAAGCAGTACCGGAAGGAGCATTCCTCTTAAAGGTACATTCTTAATGCTGCATTCTTAAAGGTGCATATAAATATCTGCCTGCTGGATTGCCACATCTGCTCCTGCCATCAGCATGGCAAAGAAGGTTAATGTGATGGTAAGGAATACCGCCTTACCATCATAGACAAATTCCACATTCTTCTTCCGGTTGGCAAGAAGAATTTCTATTCCAAGTAAGATAAAGATACATGGCCAGATATGGAAAATGATTTCATAGGTCAATACCGGCACAAACAGATGCACCAGAAACAGGATTCCAAATAAAACCAGCGCACTGCCTAAGGTAATGCTGCCCACTCTGTGGGTGCGTACTTCTTTCGCATTCTCATCCATTTTCCTTATGCCTCCTTTTTCTCTTCTTCCTCAAGGGATTTTTTCTTACCATGAACCAGATAAATTCCTGCTGCTATAATTGCAATTCCTGCCAGCAGTCTTGGAAGCCGGTAACTGATTTCCTGAAGTACCCAGACCGTTTCATCCGGAATTAAATTTGCAATCATCCAATAGAAACTGTTCCAGATCAACATAATACCAAGCAGAATCAGCACGACCGCAATAATGGTACGATAACGCTTTACAAAGGATTTATCTTTCCCGCCTTCTCCACTTAAATGGAATAAATAATCATCCTCCACGGCATAGAATTCTTCATCGGATAAGCCTGCTAAATTGTGTACATGGAAGAAGCTGTAGAACCATGCGATTACTGCAAGTACTGCCAGCGGTCCAAGTTCAAAAATGGATGCTGCCACAATAATGCCAAAAAACATTGTCATCAGGCTTAAACCCATTTTCATAAATCCCATATACATTTCCCCTGCTCCCGGTAAAAGGGAACAGCAAAATCTTAAAAATCCATTTCTCTTTTTCGTCATGTTATCTTTCCTCCTTTAAAAACCATCCATTTGTCGTCTCAGTAATAAAATTGCAAAATGCACTGGACGCATCATTTACACTCTGCAAGAAATTCTGCTCTTCACTACGCTTTTTCGTTTTCTCTTTCTGTTCCTGTAAGTCCTTATTGACCTGCTCTTTTGCTTCTGCCACATAAGTTTCCATGTCCGGTCTGCTCTGCTGCTCCACCGTAGGAACTACAATCAGAAATGCGATTGCCGCTGCCGCCGCTGCCATTACTTTCATACTATAAATCAGAAGTTTCCGCTTCGCTGACACTTTTTCTTTGTATACAATAACCTTCTGCTGCTGCTCAATTTTATGTAGAATATTTTCTTCTAAATATTCCGGTGCTTTTATCATCGGTCCTTCTTCTGTTTCCCGAATCAGTGCTTCTAACGCTTCGTCACTTAAATACTCCTGTGTATCTTCTTTTCTCATATCAGCTCCGCTCCTTTCCATATAGTTTTCTAAGCATTGCCCGCGCCCGGTATATCTGTGTCTGCACGGTTTTCAAATTCTTCTGCTTTAACTCTGCTATCTCGCCGGCAGGATGTTCTTCACAGAAGTACAGCTTTGCGATTTCATCATAAGGTGGTTTCAACTGTCCGCATTTTTCCTGCAGTTCTTCCCGGACCACCTCTTCGATGCACTGCTCTTCCGGTCCTCCCGCTCTCGCCGGATGGCTTCCTAAGACTTCGTCTTCGGTGGGCACCATCCGCCTTGCCGCCTGTCTGCTGTAATCAATACATTTATTGGAAGCAATTCTGCAAAGCCATGCTTTCTCATTCTTACCGTCGAACTCTTCTTTGTGCCGGTAGGCAGATAAAAATGTTTCCTGCGTCAAATCTTCTGCTGCAAAGTAATCTCCGGTCATCTTAACGCAAATAGAAAATACCAGATTCTGGTATTTATGAACCATCTGCGTAAATGGTTCCTGACACATTTTTATCCACCTCCTTGTCTCTTAAGAACGTTCTCATAATATATAACGAGTATCTTTTTCTATTGTCTTCAATTTTTTCAAAAAAGCAATCTTTTTTTAATTTATTCTATCCGAAATCCATTCTATTGACTTTTCTTTTCCGTGAAACTATAATCACTGTGGTTATCATAAATGATAGAGCAATTGTGAAAGAAAAAGATTTATTTCTTAAAATATTTTAGAATCTTTTTCTTTCGCAATTGCCAATACATCTAATATACGAGGGATTTAAATGATGGAAAAGAAGAAAAACTCCATTGATATGACACATGGAGCTTTATGGAATAAAATTTTGATTTTTGCGCTGCCGCTGGCTGCCAGCAGTATCTTACAGCAGCTTTTTAACTCTGTCGACACTGCTGTCGTCGGCAACTTTGCCAGCAGCCAGGCTTTAGCTGCCGTGGGAAGCAACAGTTCCCTGATTGCTTTGATGATTAACCTTTTTATCGGTATTTCACTGGGTTCAAATGTTATTATTTCCCGATATATCGGTCAGGGTGTCCATAAGAATATCAAAGCAGCCATTCACACTGCCATTGTGGTAGCTTTAGCAGGCGGCATTTTCCTGCTGATTTTTGGACAGTTTATTGCAAGACCGGTTCTGGTACTGATGGGAACGCCGGATGATGTCATTGACCTTGCAGCCTTATACCTTCGGATTTACTTCCTTGGTATGCCATTCATTCTGTTATATGACTTCTGTTCCTCGATTCTCAGAAGTACCGGAGACAGCAGACGGCCGCTTTACGCACTGATTGCAGCCGGGGTTATCAATACCGGGCTGAATCTTATTCTGGTCATTGCCTTCCACCTTGGCGTATCCGGTGTTGCTATCGCTACCGTGGTTTCGAATATTGTAAGCTCCGGAATCCTGATTTACATCCTGCTGCATGAAGATGAACCAATCCGGCTGGAGCCAAAAGCACTTGCCATCTCCTGGCATGAATTAAAGAAGATTCTTGTCATTGGCGTTCCTGCCGGATTGCAGGGTATGGTCTTTTCCATTGCCAATGTCTGCATCCAGAGTTCCATCAACAGCTTCGGCTCTGATGCTGTCGCCGGTTCTGCCGCTGCTTTGAATTTTGAATATTTTTCCTACTTTGTGGTAAATGCTTTTGCCCAGACAACCGTTACTTTCACCAGCCAGAATTACGGTGCCGGTGAACATGACCGCTGCAAAAAGGTATTCCGCTTAAATATGATATTTTCCCTTATCTTCTGCGGACTCCTTTCCGGCGTCTTCATCTTAGGACGGAGCTTCTTCCTGCACCTTTACAGCAACGACCCGAAGGTACTTACCTTTGCCGTCCAGCGTCTGTTAATAGCAACAACCCTGGAGCTTTTGACCTCCGCCTACGAAATCAGCGGTGGAGCCATGCGTGGACTGGGACACTCCCTGTCCCCTGCACTGATTACCGTCTTCGGTTCCTGTGTCCTGCGGCTCATCTGGGTATCTACCGTCTGCCGGTATTTCCATGAGTTCTGGGTAGTTATGATTATCTATCCGATTTCCTGGGTGCTGACCGGAAGCATGATGCTTCTTGCCTATTACCTGCTGCGCAGGAAGTTATTCCGAAAAAGTGCAGTATAGAAAATCTGTCGAACGATTGAAATGTTTGCATAAAAATACCCCGGAAGCAGATGGTTCCTTCTTCCAAAGAATGAATCTTTCTGTTTCCGGGGTATTTTTATGAAACCAGCTTTAAAGTACTCCTTTTCCTTTTTCTAAATTTTCTTTATAAATGTAACACGCGGTCTTTGATTTCCTGGGTTCTTCCCTGATTCCAGAACTGGGTTCCGATATAACCACAGGTACGTCTTGCCACATTCATCTTATCCTGATCACGGTTGCCACAGCTTGGGCATTCCCACACCAGCTTGCCGTATTTGTCTGTCACAATTTTAATCTCGCCATTGTAACCACATTCCATACAATAATCGCTCTTGGTATTCAGCTCTGCATACATAATATGGTCATAAATATAACGGATGACAGACAGTACCGCTTCAATATTATCCTGCATATCCGGCACTTCCACATAGCTGATTGCGCCGCCCGGGGAAAGTTCCTGGAACTTTGCTTCAAAACCAAGCTTCTTGAATGCGTCAATATGCTCTGTCACATGAACATGATAGCTGTTGGTAATATAGCTCTTATCCGTAACGCCCGGAATAATTCCGAAACGCTTCTGTAAACATTTTGCAAATTTATAAGTCGTAGACTCAAGCGGTGTCCCGTATACACTGAACGCAATATTTGTCTCTGTTTTCCACTTATCACAGGCATCATTTAAATGCTGCATCACTGCCAGTGCAAATGGCGTTGCTTCCGGATTAGTATGGGATTTACCGGTCATATAACGGGTACATTCGCACAATCCTGCATAGCCTAAAGAAATAGTGGAATAGCCGCCATATAAAAGCTTATCTATGGTCTCGCCTTTCTTAAGACGGGCCAGTGCACCATACTGCCAGAGAATCGGTGCCACATCAGAAGGTGTTCCCTTCAGGCGGTTATGTCTTGCCATTAATGCCCGATAGCACAATTCCAGACGCTCATCGAAGATTTCCCAGAAACGGGTCATATCTCCGCCGGAAGAACATGCAATATCCACCAGATTCAGTGTTACAACACCCTGATTGAACCGTCCGTAATACTTCGGCTTTCCTTCTTCATCCTTGTATACGCTTAAGAAAGAACGACAGCCCATACATGGATAACAGTTGCCCTCTTTCAGCTGTTTCATGATTTTTTCTGAAATATAATCCGGTACCAGACGCTTTGCAGTACATTTTGCTGCCAGTTCTGTCAGATAATAGTACTTGGAATCCGGCTCAATATTATCCTCTTCCAGCACATAAATAAGCTTTGGAAATGCCGGTGTAATATAGATGCCCTGCTCATTTTTCACGCCAAGAATTCTCTGCTTTAAGACTTCTTCAATGATAGCTGCCAGGTCGTCTCTTACCTGTCCTTCCGGTACTTCATCAACATACATAAAGACTGTTACAAACGGAGCCTGTCCATTGGTAGTCATCAGTGTGATAACCTGATACTGAATCATCTGGACGCCGCGCTTGATTTCATCTTTTACACGAATCTCTGCTACTTTATTAATCTGTTCCTCTATTAATTCCAGTCCTGCTGCTTCAAATTCCGCTGCTACCTGACGACGGAATTTCTGACGGCTCACATTGACAAATGGTGCTAAATGTGCCAGTGAAATACTCTGTCCCCCATACTGTGAGCTTGCAATCTGGGCAATGCTCTGGGTTGCAATATTGCAGGCAGTCTCAAAGCTCTTTGGCTTATCAATCATGGTCTCACTGATTACGGTTCCATTCTGCAGCATATCCTCCAAATTAACCAGACAGCAGTTATGCATATGCTGTGCAAAATAATCGGAATCGTGGAAATGTATAATTCCCTGCTCATGAGCTTCTACAATATCCTGTGGCAGCAGGAAGCGCTTGGTAATATCCTTGCTGACTTCTCCTGCCATATAATCACGCTGCACGCTGCTTACCGTTGGATTTTTGTTGCTGTTTTCCTGCTTTACTTCCTCATTCTTGCAGGCAAGCAGCGTCAGAATCTGATCGTCGGTAGAATTGGTCTTTCTTACCAGAGCACGTTTATAGCGGTAAGTAATATAATTTCTGGCTACCGTATACGCACGCTGATTCATAATCAGGTTCTCCACCAGATCCTGAATCTCTTCTACGGTTAATGCACGGTTCATGGTATTACATGCCTTCTCCACATTTTCACCAATGGCATTAATCTGTGCCTCTGTCATACGCTCGCTGTCTACCACACTTTCATTCGCTTTACACACAGCCGCTAAAATCTTCTCTTTATCAAATATAACTTCCGTCCCACTTCTCTTTATGATTTTCATATTCGCACCCCTATTCAAAATAATTCATTTTCAACGCGTATACTATATATTGTATCAGATTAAATTATCTTTTCAAGGTATTGTGCCAAATTGTTTATTCTTTTTCTAATACAAGAGCGGAAAGCGGCTCTACATCGGTCTTTTCGGAAATATTTTTTTTTCCGTCTGCACCTGCCGTTTTGTCATCCACCAGAATTTTCCATTTTCCTTCCGGCAAATTATACAAAATCTCTTCATCATTTCCGTTGAATATTACCAAAATGTTTTCTGGTGTGTCATCTGCACCTTTTCCCTTTAAAAGATATGCCACAACATTTTCCGGTGTATCTGATAAGAAGCAGAGATTCTGTGTCATTTCCGCTTCACTCTGCATACGGAATACCGGATGGGCTTTCCGCAGTGCCATCAAGCCCTTATAGTATGCTATCATATCCGGATATTCATGTATATTATCCCACTTGATGCTGTTTACCGCATCCGGCATATTATAGCTGTTTTCTGCAAAACCTTTTTTCTCCGGCAGCGGTTTGCTGCGGAGGAATTCTTCACCTGCCTGGATAAAAGGCACACCCTGGGAAGTAAATACAATGGCTACGCACAACCGGTTCATGGCTTTCTTCTTTTCTTCCGATGCCTCCGGGCAGGAGACGGATAATTTATCCCACAGGGTATAGTTATCATGACAGGAGACATAATTAATACTCTGTCCCGGCTCTTTCGCCCACGGCTTACTGCCATAGGCATCATAATCTACCTGTGGATGTGCGACTGCTCCTGTAATGCCATAGCGCAATGCATTTTCCAGATGGGCGCCGCCATTAACGAAGCCCAGATGATCATCATAGAATACGCTTCCTTTTATGGTATCACGGATGTCATCATTGAACATGCCGATTCCCGGCATCTTTTTTGCACTGGCTTTAAATGCACGTTTCTCCTCTGCCAGAGAAGATGGGCCACCGTTCCAGCCTTCTCCGTAAAGGTAGATATCCGGACGTATTTCTTTTAACCGCTCTGCAATAACATTCATCGTATCAATATCCAGAACACCCATCAAATCAAAGCGGAATCCATCGATATGATATTCCTTTGCCCAGTAAATCAGGGAATCTACGATTAATTTCTGCACCATCGGACGGTCACTGGCCACTTCATTGCCACAGCCGGAGCCGTTGGTATATCCGGTCTCATCACTTCTATAATAATAACCCGGCACTATCTTCTGAAGGTTGGAATCATCCCTTCGATAGGTATGATTAAAGACCACATCCATAATCACTCCGATTCCTCTGCTGTGCAAAGCCAGCACCATCTGTTTCATTTCCTGAATCCGCACTGCTCCATCATATGGGCTGACTGCATAAGAACCTTCCGGAACATTATAATTATCCGGATCATATCCCCAGTTATACTGTGCTTTCTGATTTTTCTCATCTACAGTCTCAAAATCAAATGCCGGAAGAATCTGTACATGTGTCACACCAAGGCCACTAATATAATCAAGTGCCGTTGCTTCTCCAAAATGATTTGTAGTATTGGCTTCCGTCAGGCCTAAGAACTTTCCATTATGAAATACGCCGCTGGATTCATCCATCGTAAAATCCCTGACACTGCCTTCATAGATAATGGCATCTGTGATATGCTCCGGATTCCGGTACCCATCCATTTCAAAGCCCTGTGGGTTTGTCTTTGCCAGATTGATAACCATACCGCGCTGTCCGTTTACCCCGGCAGCTTTTGTATACGGATCTACTGCCTCCTGCTCTTCCCCGTGATTTACTACTGTATAGGTATAGTAGATTCCATTACAATCTCCCTGTTTTTCAAAAACGTAAGTACCGTTTGCTGACTTCTTCATAATATGCTGATCTATGAGATTATCTCCTTCGCCCTGTTTATAAAGGTTCAGCTTCACGGATTCTGCCTCTGGTGCCCAGACCTTAAATCTTGTCATTTTCGGTGAGTATACCGCTCCTAAATCATTTCCTGTGTATACTTCATAATCAAACTTCTGCATATTTGTTTCCTTTCCCTCGTTACCTGCGTACGGCTACAGGAAACACACTTTGCGCATTTCCCGCATAACCGAAAAAAGGAAGCTTCCGCCAATGCACGGATGCTTCCTTCTTGCAACTGGCTGTCATTTCAAAGACCCTATAGCTTTGCGTCACAGGCTTTCACCTGTTTTGCTGATACATAATCTTTATTATAATGGTGCCACAATTATAAGTCAATGACTCCGGTTACTTATTGCAATTCTTATATTCCAGTATAATTCACATATATGAATTATAAATTTAACTCTTTTTTGATTTCGGCAATGGCTTCTCTTTCATCAAAATGATATTTTACACCTTTAATTTCCTGATAATCTTCATGACCTTTTCCAAGCAGCACTATCATATCACCCTTTTTGGCATTTTCGATACAATATTTGATGGCTGCTTTGCGGTCATCGATTTCGATATATTTTCCGTTGCTCTTTGCAAGGCCAATCTTAATATCGTTGTTGATGTCGCGGATTTCTTCATCTCTTGGATTATCACAGGTCAGCACGCTTAAATCTGCCAGTTCTCCTGTCACTTCTCCCATGTCATAGCGGCGCAGCTTGGAACGGTTTCCACCGCCACCATAGACACAGATTAAACGTTTCGGATGATACTCTTTTAATGTGGTAAGCACGCTTCTTGTGCTGACTTCATTATGGGCATAGTCTATAATTACCGTAAAATCTTTGGAAACCGGAACTAATTCCACACGGCCTCTGACTTTTACTTTATCCAGTCCACGTAAAATTGCCTCATCGGAAATTCCTGCCAGATGACAGGTCAGCATGGTTACCAGTGAATTGTATACTGAAAAGCTTCCCGGAATATGAACCACTGCATAAACATTCATACAGCCGGTAGTGGTAAAATGCATTCCAATCTGTCCCTCTTCATCCAGATATCCAACAGCTCCCGCCATCAGGTCTGCGTCTTTCTTACAGGAGAAGGTATGAAGCTTACAGGTATGATTTTTGATAATTCCATCTACGTGCTCATCATCTGCATTTACGATTCCCTCTTTGCACTGACGGAATAAAAGACTCTTGCATTCCTGATATTCTTCAAAGCTAGCATGCTCATTTGGTCCGATATGATCCGGTGATAAGTTGGTAAAGATTCCATAATCAAATACAATTCCTGCCACACACGGTGCATCTTAAGTCCCTGGGAGGATACTTCCATTACTACATATTCACAGCCGGCATCTACCATGGCACGGAACATCTTATGTAATTCATAAGATTCCGGTGTGGTATTCTTTGCCGGAAGCTTCTCCTCGCCGATCAGGGCACCGATGGTTCCAATCAGTCCGACTTTCTTACCGGCTTCTTCTAAAACGCTCTTTATCATATAAGTAGTAGTGGTCTTTCCTTTAGTTCCGGTCAGTCCAATGGTGGTAAGCTCTCTGTCCGGGTGTCCAAAGAAAGCAGCCGACATAATTGCCAGGGCATAACGGGCATCTTCTACCTGAAGAACCGTACAGTTCTCCGGAATATCAATTTCTACTGCATGCTCTACCACAAGGGCTGCAGCACCTTTCTTTACCGCATCTTCAACAAAGTCATGTCCGTCTACAACAGCTCCTACCATACAGACAAATATGGTGTCTTTTTCTACTTTTCTCGAATCATAGATAATATCACTGATTTCTTTCTCCATCTCTCCCTGCAGGCAGGTATAGGTCAATTCTTCACATATTTCTGCTAATTTCATACTTCTCTCCTAATGTATTATTCCGCTGTTCCGATAATGTGGCTTGCATCAATTTCCGATTCAAATACCGTATGGGAAGGTCCGGTCATAAACATATGTCCGCTTTCTTCCTCCCACTCAATATAGAGCGGTCCGCCAATCTGCTCTACCGTTACTTTCCGGTCTAAGCGTCCGGTTAATACGCCGGCTACCACTGCAGTACAGCATCCGGTTCCGCATCCGATAGTCTCTCCGGTTCCTCTTTCCCATTCCCGGATTTTCACATAATCCCTGCGAACAAATTCCACAAAAGTTACATTGGTCTTATTGGTAAAAAGTTCTGTCATATGTTCAATGGTTTTTCCGTATTTTTCTACATCAAGGTCTGCCACGCTGTCTACATACATGGCACAATGCGGGTTGCCCCAGGATACTGCCGTAATATGGAAGGTCTTATCCAGTACCTGTACCGGCTGCTCTACAAATTCATCCAGCTTTGTGTTGACCGGAATCACTTTTGCAGACATTCTCGGTGCTCCGATATCTGCTCTGATATTGCTTACCAGACCGTCCGTTACGGTTAAGTTCAGATGCTGCATGCCGCCTAAGGTTTCAATTACAAGGTCTGTCTTATCCGTCAGTCTGTGGTCGTATACATATTTTCCTACGCTGCGCAATGCATTTCCACACATCTCGCCCTCTGTTCCATCCGGGTTAAACATCCGCATCCGGAAATCCCCTTTTTCGGACGGACAAATCAATACCATTCCGTCAGAACCAATGGCAAAATGCCGGTCACTTACGAATCTCGCAAGCTCCGGCAAATTGTCAAGATGCTGATGAATGGCATCGATATATACATAATCGTTTCCAAATGCCTGCATCTTTGTAAATTTCATTTATTTTCTCCTTGCTTTCTCTTTCCTTTATTTTTCTTAAGCATTCATTGCCCGGTCTAAATCTGCAATGATATCATCCACATTTTCAATTCCTACTGACATACGAAGGAAGCAGTCTGTAATACCAAGCTTCTCTTTTACATCAAGCGGTGTATCCTCATGAGTCTGTGTGGTCGGATATGTGATTAAGGTCTCTGTTCCACCAAGACTCTCTGCAAACATAATCATATCTACATTTTTAAGAATCTTTTTAACGGTCTCATAGCTGTCTACGGTAAAGGAAATCATTCCGCCAAATCCTGTTGTCTGGCGGCAGGTTACTTCGTAATCCTTATGGTCTTCAAAACCAACATAATATACTTTCTTTACCTTCGGCTGTGTACGAAGCCACTCTGCAACCTTCCTGGCATTCTCATTGTGACGGTCCATACGGACTGCAAGGGTCTTGATTCCCCTTAATACCAGCCAGCTGTCTAACGGTGCCAGCTGGCTTCCATGGGATTTGATATGGATGTGAATCTTATCTGCGATTTCTTTGTTATCCTTTACCACGACGATTCCGGAAATGGTGTCATTGTGTCCCCCCAGATATTTTGTTGAACTGTGGGTTACAATGTCAGCTCCCAACTGCAGCGGTTTCTGGAAATATGGTGTTAAAAATGTATTATCTACAACGGTTAATGCTCCGATGGATTTTGCGATTTCAGAAATGGCATGAATGTCTGCCACCTTCATCATCGGATTGGTCGGTGTCTCAACGAAGAACATTTTTGTATTCGGGCGGATAGCTGCCTTTACTTCGTCTAATTCAGACATATCTACATAAGTATGCTCGATTCCATATTTTCCAAATACATCTCCAATGATACGGAAGGTTCCACCATAAATATCATCGGAAAGAATTACATGCTCACCCGGATTTAATAAGGAAAATACTGCCATATTCGCAGCCTGTCCGGAAGAAAATGCAAATCCCTGGATACCGCCCTCTAAAATTGCCATGGTACGCTCTAATTCCTGTCTGGTCGGATTCTCAAGACGGCTATAGGCAAATCCTGTTGTCTGTCCTAATTCCGGATGACGGAAGGTTGCTGCCTGAAAGATTGGCATGCTGACTGCGCCGGTTAATGGTTCCGTTCCTAATGCTCCATGTACTGCCTTGGATTCAAAATGCAAATCCTCTTTTGTACTGTAATCGGTATAGTTGCTGAAGTTTTTCATATTGTTACCGCCTTTCTTCGTCTTAATTACCCACCAGATATTTTCATTTCTAACAGGACAACCGTCTATTGATGCACTTGTCCTTTTTCATATATCAATTATTATACCAACATTTTATTGAAATTGATAGTAAAATAATGCTTTCCTTATTGCAAATCGTGCTTTATACTGTTCCTAGATTGACTTTGTATATAGGATGTGATTTTTATGAAAAAATATGAGAAAACCGGATATCTTCATCATGATTTCAAGATATTTCACCTGACTGACCACGAAATGTCTGCCTACGACTTTCATTATCATGATTTTCACAAACTGCTCTTTTTCCTAAGCGGCAATGTCACCTATTGTATTGAAGGAAAATCCTACCAGCTTACCCCGGGGGATCTGGTTCTTGTCCGTGCCGGTGAAGTCCACCGTCCGGTCATTCATGATACCACACCCTACGAGCGGATGATTATTTATGTCTCTCCGGATTTTGCAGTTACATCATCCGATAAGACTATTTTCTTAAACCAGTGCTTTCTTCCGGACGCTGCCATGCCGTCCAATGTCCTGCATTTATCCGGCATGAAGGAACGGCGGCTCTTAGATACCATGATGGAGCTTGTCCACTCTTTTTCCGAAGACAGCTTTGCCAATGAGATTTACCAGAATACGCTTTTCTTAGAATTTATGATTCACTTAAACCGGGCTGCCTTATCCGGCACCCTGCAATATGAAGATTCCTTTCAGGCAAATGAAAAGATTCTGTCGGTTCTTACCTATATGAATGAACATCTGACGGAGGATATTACGGTGGATTCTTTAGCCGAGCACTTTTTTACCAGCCGCTATTATCTGATGCATTCTTTTAAGGAGCAGACCGGGTATACCATCGGAAATTATCTTTCCACAAAGCGGCTTCTCTTTGCCAGGGATTTAATCAGCTCCGGCACTGCAGTAACCGATGCCTGCTTTGCCTGCGGCTTTCACAATTATTCTACTTTTCTTCGTGCCTATAAGAAGCAGTTTGGAAAATCCCCGCGGGAAATGATTTCATAAAGGAGCCAGCCATGTTTACAAAAGTAAAAGAATTATTCCAGAAAGAAACGGTCTGCTGCATTGCTTTTCTGCTTGCAGTTATTTCCATGTGTTTTGTTGTACCTTCGAAAAATTATATTTCTTATATTGATTTCCGTGTGCTTGCACTCTTATTCTGCCTGATGGCTGTGGTACGGGGATTCTCTTCCATTGGCGTTTTTACCCGGCTTGGAACCATGCTCTTAACCCATGTGCATTCCCTTCGGATGCTGTCGGCACTTTTCATTTTCCTGTGCTTTTTCTTCAGCATGCTTATCACCAATGATGTGGCGCTGATTACCTTTGTACCGTTTACCATACTGGTTCTGTCCATGGCCGAGCAAAAGAAGTTTCTGATTCCAGTTATCGTTCTTGAAACCATTGCCGCCAATCTCGGCAGCATGCTGACGCCTCTTGGCAACCCGCAGAATCTTTATCTCTATACGATTTCCGGATTATATTATTATGGACCCTCCATCCTACGGCAGAGGTCCCAAGGGTGAAATTTGGAAAATCGAAGAATCCATCCATCCACTGGTCAAACTCTGTGCACAGCTTCTGGTGGACAGACCTCTGTTCTTCCTGATTAATTCCTATACTACAGGCTTACAGCCGGCGGTTCTCTCTTACCTTATCGGAACAGAGCTAAAACGTTTCCCTGGCAAAGTCACAGCCGACGAAATCGGTCTTCCGGTCAGTTCCAACGGACTTACACTTCCTTGTGGGGCTTCTGGACGGTTTGAGGGGATTTAACGAAAGTGTAAAAAGAATGTGCCTTGGCACATTCTCGCGCCTGTGGCGGTCGCTTGCGACATCAACCTTATACGCCACAGTGCGCATCCTCGCGGAGCGTTTTTTACTTTACAGGAAAACAATTTCCTGTAATGCAAAAAGCTGCCTCAATTGGCAGCTTTTCTTATATCCTGTTTTCTTATATCAGATTCTCTTAATAATCTTCATGTCCAATAAACTTGCACTTAGCAATATATCCACCACACCAGATGGCTCCTGCCACCGTTACAGACAGCAGACACTTGAATACCGCCAGTGCGATGATTCCAATTGTAAGATTTCCTGCAAAGTATGCAGAAACCACCCCCTGTATTGGTTTACATAACATAAGCCAGCCTCCCACATAAAGGGCTAGCAGCGTTCCGATGACAGAACAGAGTGTTCCGATCATCAGTCTCAGTGTTTTATGGCTAATCTGTGTTTCCTCTGCCTGTTTTGTAACTTCTTTCATCCTAATTCCCCTCTTCTCTAACATATCCCTTAGCATTTCTACTTGTTTAAACTTTTCAGATAAAAATTTACATTTCTATATCAAATATACAATTTTTTTGTCGAAAATTCAAGTGATTTTCTATTGCAATCTGTTGTAATCTGTTGTATCTGCGCCTTTCTTACTTTATAATAGTAACACAGTAAAAAGAATTTTTTTCAGGGGTGACTCTATTATATGAATGGTCCGAAAAAACTACAACAGATATTGGCTGTTCTCTTTATCTTTACAATTTTATTATGCAGCTGTAGAAAAGCAGAAAATACTCTATCCACAAAACAGGAACCTTCACTGCCAACTATTGTAATTGGCAGTGACAATTATCCGCCTTTTAATTATAGCGGAACAGACGGCAGACCAACCGGCATTGATGTGGAACTTGCCACGGAAGCCTTCCACAGAATGGGCTATCAGGCTGAATTTGTCACCATCGACTGGGAAAATAAAAAAGAGCTTCTGCAGGATGGCAGTATCGACTGTGCCTGGGGCTGTTTTAGTATGGACGGACGAATGGATGAATACAAATGGGCGGGACCTTATATGATCAGCCAGCAGGTGGTTGCAGTCAGTCCGGACAGCAATATTTACACCCTGCAGGATCTTGCCGGTAAAAACATTGCCGTTCAGGCCACCACGAAACCGGAAGATATTTTTCTCAACCAGACCGACCCCGACATTCCAAACATTAACGGGCTTTTCTCCATGCAGAATCGTGAGCTGATTTACCCAATGTTAAGCAAAGGTTATGTGGATGCAGTTGCTGCCCACGAAACTTCTATTTTACAATATATGTCCGATTATCATGTGGAATACCGCATTCTGGATAAACCGCTTCTTACTGTCGGACTGGGTGTGGCTTTCTCTCTTGATGATACCAGTGGGCTTAACGAAGAGCTGTCTGATACTTTAGAGGAAATGCAAAAGGATGGAACCTCTGAGAAAATCATCGGAAAATACTTAGCGCATCCAAGTACTTATCTGGAGGTAGAAAATTATGAAGTCAAATAAGAACAAACCCTTTAGACTGCGTTTTTTCTGGCCTTTTTCAATATTTCTTGGCATCCTGTTCTTCCTTCTGGTATTTTTTACTTCCGCAAATGATGATATCGAATCCACAGAAGAACACCTTGCAGATACGGTTAATTATTTGAAGAAACAATGCTCCACCTACAGCAATTTAAATTTAGCCTCCGAAACAAAGAGCCTGATGCGTATTATTGAATGCTGTCAGCAGGCTGCCCACAATATTTCTACGGATAACCGTCTGCATGGCACAACATCCATGGAAAAAGCTTCCATGGAAGAATTTACAAAAGACCTTTATATTACCGGCATTATTTTTCTGGATGAAACCGGAACTGTAACCTCTGAATATTGTACTGATTCCATTGGCAGTGCCGGTCTAACCGATACGCTGGAAAAAGAAGTTCTTCTGGATGTTGCCATACATCCGGAAAAAACATACTCTTCCAGAATCGACTGTGAAGATGGCTCTTATATCAATCTGGCAGCGGTAGGACGTACCGATACCTCTGGTATTATTGTAACTTATTACCATACACCACTTGATTACATTGAAAGTTACAGCATCTCTTTTCAGGATTTGCTGTCTGGCTACAGTATCAGCCGTAGCAGCACCATTGTCATTACCAGTGGTGATAAAGTGATTGCCTCAAATGAAGAAAAACTCGAAGGAACAGATATTAAGAATATTGAAGTACTACAGAATATAAACAAAAAAGCGGTGAGTGGACAGATGGTTCATGTTCATAATACAGTCTCCTCACCAAAGCATGTCTTTGGTATGTTAGACCAGGGGCAGAATTATTATATCTACGTCTATCTGCCTGAGCATGCAGTTTTTGAAACGACTCCGCGAAAAGTATTTTATTATATGTTTGGTTATATCTGCCTTCTTCTGATTTTCCAGATGCTGCGCTGGAGGACTGACCAGAGCTACCAGGAAGCCCAGTTGAAGAGGGATAAGCTCTATCAGGAATCACTAAAGGAGGCTGCCAAAAAAGCAGAAAGTGCTAACCTTGCCAAGACTGAATTTTTGCAGCGGATGAGTCACGATATCCGGACGCCGATTAACGGAATCCGTGGTATGGTGGAAATTGCCGGACATTATAAAGATAACCCTGTCAAGCAGCAGGAATGTCTCGGGAAAATCCGGGAGGCTTCTGGTCTGCTCTTAGAACTTGTAAATGAAGTTCTTGATATGGGAAAACTGGAATCCGGCGAAATTGTCTTAGAATCCCGCCCATTCCATGTTCTGCACCTGGTCCATGATATCACCACCATCGTAGAAAAGCAGGCTGCGGAACGTGGCATCGAAATTATTTCCGGAGTTCCTTCTGTCCAGCATCCCTGTCTCATCGGAAGTCCTATTCATATCCAACGGCTTCTTATGAATATTGTAAGCAATGCAGTAAAATATAATAAGGAAAATGGAAAAGTCATTCTAAGCTGTCATGAAGTACGTTTTACGGAAGATACTGCCTGGATTGAATTTACCTGCTCTGATACCGGAATCGGCATGAGCAAAGAATTTCAGGAGCATTTATTTGAACCTTTTACCCAGGAAAGCCATGATGCCCGTTCTACTTACAACGGTACCGGACTTGGCATGGCAATTGTAAAGAATCTTTTGGATAAAATGGGCGGAACCATTGATTTTTCCAGTGAAAAGGATGTCGGCACCACTTACCGGATTACGATTCCTTTTTGTATCGACCATAACGCCGCTTCTACTTCCGAAGCAGAAACTTCCGATGAAGAAATCTCTCTTTCCGGCTATCATATTCTGCTGGCTGAAGATAATTTGCTAAACCTTGAAATTGCAGAATTTATTCTGACTGATGCCGGTGCAGTGGTTACCAAAGCCTGCAATGGAGAGGAAGCACTACAGCTTTTTATGGAGGCTTCTCCTTATGAATACGATATCATTTTAATGGATATCATGATGCCGGTTATGGATGGTTACCAGACAACCCGTGCCATCCGTTCCTTAGACCGTCCGGATGCAAAAACAATTCCGATTCTTGCCATGACTGCAAACGCCTTTGCAGAAGACCGTCAGAAAACTTATGCTGCCGGTATGGACGAACACCTTACCAAACCACTGGATACGGAACTTCTTTTAAAAACAATTGCTAAATACACACCAGAGAAGCTACTATGACACCATAGTGCAGTGGGAGCTTTCTCTTCTTTGCCAGACAACCGTAAGAAACTGCCGGCAGCAGGTTCTTACGGTTATTTGATATTATAAAAATCTCTACCCAATCTGACGTCCGACAATTCGATAATAGGTTCTTGAGGTCATCTTGTATACCAGAAGATAAATAACTGTAAATACTGCAATCGTACCAAGGAGACAGTACGCAAACAGTCTTCCATTATTCAGATTCATCACTGCCAGTATCATCCGGATCATTGGAAACGCTGCCAGCACATGTAGCGCAGCGGTAACTATCGGTAGTAAAAATACCATCCGAATCTGTGCACTGATTGTTTTCTTTACCTCTTCATTGCTCATTCCTACTTTTTCCATAATGGCAAAGCGCTCTTTATCCTCATATCCTTCCGAAATCTGCTTGTAAAAAATAATAAGTACGGTAATCATCAAAAACAGGATTCCAAGGAAAATACCAAGGAACAGAAAGCCACCATACATCTGCCGGAAGGAATCTTCATTTTCTGCCCTGTTTTCTATCATGATATAATATTTACCGTCGTGCCCTTCTTCCATGCCGGATGCACCAATTGCTGCAGACACTGCATTTCCACAGGCAATTTTTTCTTCCCTGTTTCCATCGATGTCGATATACAGAGAATAATAATAGCTGCTGGCATTTTTTCCCATAAATCTCTTTCTGTGCTTCATACAACGGTGCCATATCTTCTATATTGTTTACTACCATATAATAGACCTGGTTATCCATCCAATGTCCATTTTCAGAAGAAAAATGCTGTTTCTGTAAAATAGGATAAGTATAATCTCCAACCGTAATCGTATCTTTATCATAGTCATCACTGGTTGCCAACACCACTTCGTGATCCGAAAGCTCCGGAACCCTTACATTATAAGCTTCCTCATAATCTTCCCTTGTAATCATGCGGAGCATAATAATATCAGAACTATAATCGCCCTCATCATCATGTTTTCGAATTACAAGATTTCCATCTTCTGATATGCAGGAAAATGTCAGCGTCATCATGCCCTGTTCTTCTTTTATACTGCGGTTCTCCTGCTGGATGGTGCGGTTCACTAACTCCCGCAACGCATCACCTTCTGTAATCGGATTTTCACTGGTAATGGATACTCCGATATCTCCCTGATAACGGGCTGCCAGTTCATCATCCAGTCCGGCATACATACTTACCGTTGAAGAAATTACCACCAGTACCATCGTGGATAAAATACAGATGCTTGCCAGTCCTGCTGCATTCTGTTTCATCCGGTAAATAAGACCAGAAACTGCCACAAAATGTTTCTTTTTATAATAATAACTTTTTCTCTTTCTTAAGAACTTAAGCACGGCAATGCTGCCTGCCATAAATATAAAATAGGTTCCGATAATTACAAGTATTACCGCTACAAAGAACAGAAGCACTGCAGTTACCGGATTATCTACTGTAATTGCCATATAGTAGCCAGCTGCAAGTGTTACAATTCCAACTATTGCCATCAGCTTTTTCGTCTTCGGCTCCCGCTCGCCCTGGCTGCTTCCATGCAGCAGTTCCACCGGTTTGGCAAGCTGTATCTGAAACAGATTATATATAAAGGTCAGCATAAAAATACCGGCAAACAAAAGGATGGTACTTACAACGCCACTTTCTGATACATAAAAAACAATTTCTGCATGGTATCCAATCATGGCATACAATAACATACACATCAGTTTACTGAAAGCAATTCCTGCAACAAGTCCGCCACCGATAGCAACCACTGCCGAAAAAAACGTCTCCAGAAAAATTACTTTTGCCAGATGCCTTTTCTCCATTCCAAGAATGTTATAAATACCAAGCTCCTTTTTTCTCCGTTTCATAATAAAGCTGTTGGTGTAAAACAGGAATATCACAGAGAAAAATCCAATGATAACTGCACCCAGTCCCAACACAAGCTCTACATCCACGGCACCAAATGGCAGTTCATCCAGTCCCGGATTGTGATTGAGGTACAGCATGGTATAAAAGAATGCCACCGTCAGCATCCCGGTCAACAGATACGGCAGGTAAAACTGTCTGTTGTGCTTTATATTATTTACTGCCAGTTTTCCATATAAACCCCTATTCATGTTTCTCACCACCTGTCGTAAGCATCGTCAGTGTATCTGAAATCTTTGCATACAATTCCTCACTGGTTAAATTACCACGGTAAATCTGGTGGAATACTTCCCCATCTTTAATAAACAATACTCTTCTTGCATGGCTTGCAGCCTTAGTGCTATGGGTTACCATAAGAATTGTCTGTCCCCGCTCATTAATCTTATTAAATAATGTCAATAAATCTTCCGTCGCTTTGGAGTCCAGTGCTCCGGTAGGCTCATCTGCCAGTACCAGCTCCGGCTTGATTATCAAGGCTCTTGCTACCGCCGCACGCTGTTTCTGTCCGCCAGATACTTCATAAGGATATTTTCCAAGAATATCAAGAATTCCAAGCTGCGCCGCAATCGGTGTTATGCGCCGCTCCATCTCTTTATAATCCACACCGGATAACACCAGCGGAAGAACGATATTATCTTTTAATGAAAAATTATCCAAAAGATTAAAGTCCTGAAATACAAATCCAAGATTTTCTCTCCGGAATGCGGAAATCTCTTTTTCCCGGATATCCACAATGTTCTTGCCATTTAATATGACCTGTCCACCGGTGGGCTTATCCAGTGCTGCCAAAATGTTTAAAAGCGTAGTCTTTCCGGAACCGGATTCTCCCATGATTGCTACATATTCTCCTTCTTCCACTGAAAAGGAAAGATTCTTTAATGCCTCTACCTGATTTCCACCCAGGCGGGTTGTATAAACTTTTTTCAGATTATTTACTTCTAAGATTGCCATTGTTTTCTCCTCACTTTATTGCTCTGTCATCTTTTCCATTATCATAGCAAAAAAGGAAAATGTCAGCCATGGATTCTGCTTACATTTTCCCTTTATCTCTTACATTTTTGTAAGATTGAAATTATATTTTCTAGCTTTTTTATTGTACCATAATTATATTCCACATTTTTCAGGTGATAAATTTGCTAATATTTACATTTTTCAGGACATAATTTTGTATATCACTTATCTCTACTTCGCATTTCAAGATGTACCTTCGTTCCCACTCCAATCTCCGACTCAATCGTAATTTCATGGGACAGCTTGCGCATAATTTTCCGGCAGAGATACAGTCCGATTCCTGTGGAGCGCTTATCTGCATGACCGTTATAACCGGTATAGCCTTTTTCAAAAATCCTTGGCAAATCCTCCGGTGCGATACCGATTCCGGTATCTTCGATAACCAGCTCTTTTGTCTCTTGCTCCGGTTCTTCCTTTAAATAAACAGAAATGGTTCCACCGGCAGTATACTTAATGGCATTGGATAAAATCTGTTCGATTACAAATTCCAGCCATTTTTCATCGGTCAGTATCTGCGTATCAATGGAAGTTAATTCCAGCTTGATTTTCTTTCGCACAAACAGTCGGGCATACTTGTGGATTGCCTCCCGCACTACTTTATCTAACGAAACTTCACCAATTACAAAATCCGTACTTTTCGCAGACAGTCTGGAAAACTGCAATGCCATTTCCACATACTGCTCAATGGAGAAAAGCTCTTCCCACATTTCCTGACTCCGCTCATCTTCTTCCTCTGCCAGCAGCAGGCGCAGTGCCGCAATCGGCGTCTTAATCTGGTGCACCCACATGGTAAAATATTCTGCCTGCTCCACCTGCCCGTTTTCCAGCTCATTAATCTGCTGCTGCAGTGTGATATATAACGAACGAAGCATTTTCTGGTAATCCGTTTCCATCTGTCCCCGCGGCAATGACAGCTTATCCATTGTCACAGCAATTTCAGAAGTCTGCTTTTCTAACTTCTTATGATGCAGATAACGCCTTGTAAAGTCTATGATTACTACCAGTAAATACAGAAAGAAGCACAAAAATGCTGCATATCCCCATTGTGCCAGCGGCACCTGCTCAAATCCGATTACAAAGCACAGGATTCCAAAGCAGGCAAGCACTAACAACAGCCATTTCAGATTTTCCTTCAGATAATTTTTGACAAATCTCATTTCAGCCGATACCCGATTCCCTTCTTCGTAAGAATAAAATCCTCCAGACCTGCATCCGCAAGTTTCCTTCTAAGGCGGTTTACATTTACGGAAAGTGTATTCTCATCCACAAAGCAGTCACTTTCCCAGAGCTTTGTCATCAGCGTATCTCTTGAGACTACCTTTTCCTTATTTTCCATCAGTGTCTTTAGAATCCGCAGTTCATTCCTGGTAAGTTCCACTTTCTTATCCTGATAGGTAAGGACTGCTTCCGCCACCTGAAGCATCACTCCGTGATAGGTCAGCATTTCTCCGGTCTCCGTAAAATCATAGGTGCGCCGCAGCATTGCCTGTACTTTTACCGTAAGGACACTTAAGTCAAAAGGCTTTGCAATAAAATCATCCGCTCCCATGTTTACTGCCATGACAATGTTCATATTATCCGCAGCCGATGATAGAAAGATAATCGGCACCTTAGAAATTTTGCGGATTTCACCGCACCAGTAATAGCCATTGTAGAAAGGCAGACCGATGTCCATCAGCACCAGCTGCGGTGCAAACTCCGCAAATTCTTTTGTAACTGCTGAAAAATCTTTTGTGCACTGCACTTCATATTCCCAGTTTTCTAAATGTTTTTTAATACTTCTGGCTATAATTACATCATCTTCCACAAGATAAATCCGGTACATCTTCCCCCTGCCTTTCCGTTTTTCCCATACACTTCACTTTCTCTATGTTTTTCACTCTTTAATCCGGCGTTTCATAATACGGAAAAAGATTTTTATCCTTGTCTTTTTCTTTTTCAAACATGTTGTTGTATTGCAGGATATTATACTGGTTCAGAAGGTCTGCATCTTTTCCCTGTGCCTCGAAATAATGCAGGAATTCGCCCTGACTCTTCGAATAAAATGCTCTGGAATTCATTGCCGGTATCTCTTCCTGTAAGTCTGCTAAGAACTGGTTATATGCCGGCAGTTCAATACCCGCCTGCTGCAGTGTCATTGTAGATAAGTAATTCAGGCTGGTCAGTTCCACATCTTTACTTTCACTGTCATAATTCGTCCATACAAAAAATGGTACTGTAAATAATTCCTGCAGTTCATCCAAGGTAAGACCGGATAATCCTTTACCATTCATGGACTGATAGAAATTATTATTCAGGCTCGGCTGATGGTCTCCAAAAAATACGATTTCGACCTTGTCATCCACATTTTCAAAATAAGTAATCAGATTTTCCAGTGCCTTGTCACTCTCATGAATCAGGCTTAAATACTGGTTCACATCACTGAAATAATGATTCTTAAGATTTATGGTATTCTGGAAATTATCATAATAATCGGTATAGCCACCGTGATTCTGCATGGTAACACCTAAGATAAATAATTTTTCATCGGAAGTCTTTTCCTCATACTGGTCAATGATTTTATTGTATAATTCCTGGTCCGTAATATATTCCCGCATGATATTGGTCTGGTCGAAATCATCGATAAAGAGACTCTCATCGAAGCCCAGCAACGGATAAACCTTGTTTCTGCTCCAGCCGGACGCATAGTAAGGATGCATGGAAATGCAGGAATATCCCCGCTCCTTTAAGGTGCTCACCAGGGAATACGGTTTCTTTGACATATACTGCTGATAAGGCACAGAGCCGCTTGGCAGGAATGCCATGGAATTTCCCGTCAGAAATTCCCACTCGGAATCCGGTGTCTTTGCACCAAAGACAGAAGACAGTGCATATCCCTTAATAACATTGGTGTCCATGGAATCGAAAAATGGTGTTACCTCTTCCGTTGTCTCAAATCCATAATGGGAAATCACACTCAAATCCGCAAAGGACTCATTCATAATGACAATAATGGTCGGGTCATCTTCCGAGTCTTTATTCTCCAGTGCCGGATATTCTTTGGAGATCTCTTCCACCACATCTTTTGAGTATCCATCCGGCTCCGCCACAAAGGAATCCCGGATGCTGAGTACAAAATTTAAGATATAGCCGTTGCGGTAAGTTCCTTTCTGTTCCCAGGATTCCATTACCGTATCTTCTGCGGCAATTCCCACATAAATTCCCATCACCAGTGCTGCCGCAAAGGCACTGATCCGGAGCATCCATTTCTTTTTAAATTCAAAATTCAGCTTTCTTATAAAGGCAACATATATCATGCTAAAAAGTATGACATAGACCGCCCGGTCTTCCAATACAAATTTATAATTTGCCGCTACGGAAAGTCCGGTGGATGCCGCTTTCAAATCTCCGAAAGAAAATTCATTTCCACGAAACTGATAGACAAAGTAATTGATTCCTGCAAGGCTTAAAAGGAAAATATGTCCTATCATGCAGGCAATCTTCGGCTTTGCTGTAATCACTAACATGGCAAAATAAAAGACCATGCAGCAGAGCACATTCCATCGGGTGTGATTCACACTGATTTTCTCCCGCAGCTCTGCATCCAGCAAAAGATACTGCACCATATGCTCCGTCATGATGGCACTTAGGAAAATTTCAAGAGCAGCCCAGATAGGATTGGCTTTCTCCGGCAATGTAATCCTAAGATTTTTGATTCCAAAATAAATCAGCCCTGCGGCAACTGCCAGTAGCACATTTACCCCACCATAGAGACAAAAGCCCAACATCACTGCAAAAGCAATGAGTCCGGCTCTTATATTTGTCTTCTTATAATCCAGTCCGATAAGTCTAACTGAATATTTTTTATTCTGCTCTGTTTTATTCTGTTCAATCTTATTCTGTTCTATTTCATTTCTTTCTGCTTTATTCTCATTCATTTCTTACAATCCTGCCGTCTTCTTCTGTGACAGAACTTCTGTCCATCCGCTACTATAACGCAGGTCTTTTTTGTTTGCAAGCCTCTTCACAAAATCTTAAAGAAATCTATGCGACTGCAATCGGTCCCATTCCCATTGCCCAGCAAATGATATACAAAATCAGAAGGTGCGCCGGATAGAAAATGTAGAAAAAGTATTTCAGGGAAAGTCCACGTTTTCCATTATAAAATGCAATCGGAATGAATGCCAGCGGTGCAGTAAGCTCCCAGGAAAATCCGATACATCCTGCAAGCAGCTGGTAGGATTTTTTCTTACGGAATACATAGAGTAATACGATGCAGGCAACGCCAATTCCGGCATAGTCGGTATTTAAAAATTCTGCCGCAAGGATTCCTGCTGCAAGAATTCCCGCATCAAAAATAACTTTCTTAAACTTCGCAAACCGTTCCTGATTCTCCACTGCCTGAAATCCCCACATAACCATCAGTCCGATAAACAGTGTAAAAAATACATTCTGATAACCGGATTCCAATATTTTTCCATTGAATAATAAGTCAAATGGAATTTCAGATACCAGGCAGAAGGAAAGCAGACGAAGTGCATATTTCTTCACATCATGGGTATGTTCAAAGCCTTCGATTAAAAGAAAACAGAAAATCGGAAATGCCAGTCTTCCGACAAAACGCATCATCTGATATGTAATCACCAGGGTACTGTTGGCATCAATCCATGCATTCAGATCTGCCGCCTCATTCATGCCACGGACTACCAGCAGTCTGCCAAGAACTCCGGCTCCGATATGGTCAATTAACATCGTTATAATCGCAATGATTTTCAGTGTGCTGCCACTGATTCCTTTTCTTTCTTTCATCTTAATTCCTTCTCTTTCCCTTACTGCTGTGCCTTATCTGCCTTGCGTTTTGCAATCCGTCGGTCAATACGCTTATGCAGTAATACCACCACACCACCGATAACAAATGGAAGTACGAATGTTGCAAAACGGTATAACAATGCCGCAGAACCGGCTTCTCCGGTTCCTACCAATACTGTAAACAATGCGGTAAATACAAACTCCGAGGAACCGATTCCTGCCGGAGACGGAATGACTGCTGCCAGCATAAAAGCAAGGGAAGTAACTGCCCAGGACTGTAACAGTGTCAATCCATATTCCCGATATAAAATCACGAATGGTATGCCATAGCAGAATGCAAATTTCAACAGATTCTTAGCTACAATGGATACGATTAGTTTTCCCTTGGTCAGAAGCATGCCTGCTGCATCCTCTAAGATGCCACACTGTTCCCGTAACATGGCTGCCTGCGCATCGAATTTTCCTTTGCGGTTCAGCTTGTCCACCAGGAAAAGTAAAATTCCATGGAACTTCTTTGAACAGCAGAATAAAAGTAATGCAGTTGCTATCACTGCCGTCAACGCATATCCTGCAATCAGAAGATTAAAATATTTGGAATAATGTTCCTTCATAAATCCAAAATTTAACAGGAAGAAAATAATGGAAAAGATTGCAATCGTTACTTTATGAATCGCATACTCTACCATATACATTCCGGTTCCCTGAAAAACCGGAATTCCTTTTTCATTGAAATAATATACCGCTGCCACACCGGCACCACTGCCTAAGGTTGCCACACGGTAAAATGAGCAATAAAAGGCGCTCTCTACACCCATCCGGTATGTAAACTGTGGATTATACTGCTTTGCGAAGGAATAATTAATCCATCCTTCTACCACATTATACATAACACCGGCACCGCAGATGGTAATGACCACCCAAGGTGCAGTTGTAGAAAGCTCCTTTAAAATTGGTCCGGCTGAATCCCGGAACGTATAAATGATAATTGCTACGATGGCAATTACAAAAACCAGTTTCAGTATTTGCTTTGTCCGCTTATTAATAAAACCTCACTCCCAGTTCTCTTTTTCCTCTGCTGCCTGTCTATTTTACCACGTATCTCCATGGATTATTCGTCACACACAGGATTATATCAAATATCCATTTTTTGTCAAACTTCTGTATTATATTTCCTGGCAAAAAGTGCTATACTTTAATTATCTATATATAAGCGATTGCAAAAAGAATAATTTCTAACAGATTGATTTTTGATTATCCAAAGGGCTTCTTTTTTCGCTATAAAATACCGCAGTTCTAAAGTGCATATTTTTCTTTCTGTGATAAAAACCGTCTTTCCAATGTTTGACAAAAGTACTGAACGGTTCGCCGAAATGCGGATGCATGATAAGGGCTGTTAGGGGCACTTGGAATTTCGTCTGGCATCCGGCAACGCTGGCACAGGACGTGCCAGCGAGGCGCATCTGAACATGGATGTGAATTTGCGCCGGTTGCCAGAACGAACGAAATGTAAATCGAAATTCCCAGTGCCCCTTGCAGGCTTTATGTTGCATCCGCATCCGGCGGACAGTGCAGTACTTCCGTCAAAGCAGGCGGAAAGACAGTTTACAATCAAGAAAAACATGCACTAAGAACTGCTGGCATTTCATATCAAAGAAAAAGAATTCCCTTCGGATAATCAAAAAATTCACCTGCAGACTTATGTCTCCTTTTTGCAATCACTTAAAATATAATTAGTTGAAAGGATTGTTGTTATGCCAGGATTTACCACCCACTATTTATTTGGACTGAATTCTTTTCGTGAATTAGAGGAACCGGATCTTGTTTCCTGCATCCGTAAATTTCCGCATGCATTCTGTATGGGCTTACAGGGACCGGATATTTTCTTTTATTACCTGCCGTCCTACCTTCGCTCTTCCGGAAATATCGGGCAGTTGGCACATCACAAAAATACCGGTGTTTTTCTTACCCAGCTTTTAAAAAGTAAGGACCTGTTCTTGGAAGAGACGGAGCAGCAGATTGCCATTTCCTATATCTGCGGCTTTCTTGGACATTATGTCTTAGATACTACCTGTCATCCATATATCTTTGCCAAGTCACACTATGGCACTTATGATAAGGGTTATTTTGGTCATCATGTATATCTGGAAACAGATATTGATGCAGAGCTTCTTACCTATTATAAGAACTGTGCGCCATCTGAATTCAACCAGAGTGCCACCCTGCACATCAGCCGGAAGGAACGGCACATCATTGCTTCTTTATTATTAAAGACTTACAGCTCCACATATAAAGAGTACCGCTTTACTTACCGCTCCATGCAGGCTGCCTTAAAAGCTGTGCAGCTTAATACCGCATGGATTCGTGACCCGCAGGGCAAGAAAAAAGTCCTTGCCCGTAAAATCGAGGCAAAGACTTTAGGTTATGCATGTATTTCTCCGTTGATTCCAAGTGACTACTTTACTTTTACGGTAGACCCGCTGAATCTTCGTCATTTCCGTTGGCGGAATCCATGGAACAAAGAAGATGTCTCCCATGAGTCCTTCTTTGACCTTTTGGATACTGCGGGAACCCGGTATCAGTCCATCTTAAATAAAACTGCAAGACTGTTTACGCTTCCAATCGGAACGCCGGTTTACCGGGAACAGTTAGATGCACTTTCCTTAGAGCTAGGAAACAACTCTTATGATTCCGGACTTCCATTATAGAAAAATTCCTGAATCTGACCACAGATAATCTCCATGAGGCGGGTGCGGGCTTCCACACTCGCCCATGCAATATGCGGCGTAATCAGTAATTTCTCACTGTCTTTGATTCTGCGCAGCGGATTTTCCGGACTCATCGGTTCTACCCGGAGGACATCCAGTCCTGCTGCCGCAATCTCACCCTGTTCCAAGGCTTCTGCCAAATCCTCTTCTACCACAATCGGTCCTCTTCCAAGGTTTAAGAAAATAGCCGTTTTCTTCATCTGATGAAAAGCTTCTTTATTCATCATATCCAACGTGTTTTCATCCAACGGTGCATGAACAGATACAATATCCGATTCCTTTAACAGTTCTTCGAAGCTGACACGCTCATAGCCCGGCTGGCTGTTTCGTCCGGAAGTGGAATAGTAAATGACACGACAGCCAAAGGCTTTTGCAATATCTGCAACTCTTCTTCCGATATTTCCAAGTCCGATAATGCCCCAGGTCATTTTTGCCAGCTCTCCGAAATGTTTATCAAAGTGGGTAAACATTTTATCTCCGATATATTTTTCATCTTTTACATAGCGGTCATAATAAGGCAGTTTTTCCAGTAAATAAAACAGCATGGCAAAGGTATGCTGTGCCACCGATTCCGTGGAATATCCCGCTACATTGTGCCATGCAATACCACGTTTTTCAAGGTATGCCTTATCGAGATTATTCGTTCCGGTTGCCGTCACACACACAAGCTTTAAGTGGCTTGCATTTCCAATGGTCTTTTCGTTAACTTCTACTTTATTTAGTACCAGCACATCTGCATCCACGCTTCGTACTGCCGCTTCCTCTGCTGTCGAGAAATCATATTTTATAACTTCTCCCAATGCATCATATGCGGATAAATCAATATCCTCTCCAATTGATTTTGCATCTAAAAAAACGATTTTCATTCTATCTCTTCCTCCTGCAATGCTGCCGCAATTTCATTCATTTTCTTCTTGTCCAGCCGGTAAAATTTCAACGCAATCAAAGAACTTACCCAGCCGATAATCGGTGTTCCGCAAAATAGGAATATGGTTGTATAACGCAATACCGGTGTCAAGGCATCACCAATCTGCGGAAATGTTTTATTATATCCAATCAGTAACATTACCAGTCCTACAAATGCCGTTCCCAGTGCTGCAAAAATTTTATCTACAAAGGAAAACAGTGCTCCCATCAGTCCCGGTACAAATTTACCGCTGCGGTACTGCTCATAATCGGAGCAGTCTGCAATCATCGGCACCACCATATTATTTGTAATGGACTTACAACCATTTAATAATACAAAGAATAACATAAACCAGAAGGAAATGGCATTAAAATGTTTGAGATTAAAAGTAACCGTATTGATATTGTCCTGCATCAATACCACAATCAATAGTAACTGGAAGAAAATGCCAAGTCCCGTAAATAATACCAGTGCCTTCTTCTGTCCCATCCGTTGTGCTGCCCGGATGCCAACGGTCACTACCAAAAGCGTTGGCAATGCTGCCACCACACCAATCCATCCGGCGATTCCATAATTTTCCATCATGATGCCATAAAGCATAACGCCTACCGTGGTATGGCTGTATACCGTTGCCGCAAACCGGTTGGTGCAGGCTGCCATAATCAGCATACGGATTGGCTTGTTCTGTTTTAAAATCAAGAAAAAATCCCACACCTTAATCTTCTGAGTCTGCTGATGTTCATAGCGTCCCGGCTGGTCTTTCTTCCAGATTCCGATTACCGCCAAAAGTGTTGCCAGTGCTGACAATACCACAACCCAGAATACATATTCCACATACAGTTCTTCGTTGGTAAATCCACCGTATTTCGGCACCAGATAATTAGCTACAAACAAGGCACTGCCGCCATATGCCGCCATGATGAAAATGGAATCGAAATAAGTGGACAGCGGGCGTTTCTTCGGATTATTGGTAATAATCGTCTGCCCCGATTTGGCAACCACAGTCTGAAAGGTATATCCGATAATAAAAATTGCATAGATAATAATAAAATACGGAATCCGTACCCACTTTGGAATCAGATGTGTTGTCGCAAACAGGAGAACAGCACTGACTGCCATCAGTATATTTCCAGCCACCATAAAAGGACGGAATTTTCCAAACCGTCCTTTACTCTTATCCAACAGAAAACCAACCACAGGGTCAGTTACACCATCAAAAATATTCATTGCTGTTACCAGTGAAGAAATCAACACAACAGAAAAGCCAGCCATGGAATTGGCATAGTATGAGATATAGCCCATCAAAGCCAGATACAGATTTGCTGCTGTATTATTCATGGAAAAAAATGCAATCTGCCAGATCTTTGCATCATTATAATGAATTGTTTTTTCCTGCTCTATCTGTTCACTCATCATTCCTGCTTCTTACTTCTTCAAATAATTCTTTAATGCTACCATCTGTTCTTTTCCCTCAAGATAACCTTCTTCGTATAATTCTTCTAACCGCTTCGGGTCACTTTCGGTTCTGCCTACCCCATGGGTCGTATCCGGTGCAATTACAAAAACGCGTCCTTCTTTTTCCAACCGGAATAATTTTTGCATGGACTCATTATATTTTGCCGGACGCTCCTTCAAATCCTTTACGATATTTGGATAACGCCGATATAATGCAGAAGAAATCTTCGTTCCTCCATCCGTATGCTTCTCATAGCCACGCTCTCTTGTCAGTACGACAATTACCTTATCGCAGCCCTGCTCTAATGCCCTCTCAAATGGAACGGAATCTGCCACGCCGCCATCCAGATAATAGCGTCTGCCTACCTGCACCGGCTTAAAAAATACCGGAAGTGCACAGCTTGCTTCGATAACTGACATGCTGGAGCTGTCTCTTGGCACTTCAAGATACTCTGCTTTACCGGAATGAATGTTGGTCACTGCTGCTTCCACCTGTCCCGGAAATGCTGCAAATGCATCATAATCAAAGGGCAGTAATTTATTTGGCACTTCATCAAAGACGTAATCCAGATTATAAAAGGTCTTGCGGTTCTTATCAAATAAGAACTTAAATCCCTGATAATTGCCATCTGACATATATTTTCTTGCAAGCTCTAAGTTTCTGCCGTGCTGCTTTGACAAATAGGATAAGCCAAAGGCTATTCCTGCCGATACGCCGATAAAATAATCAGGCATTATATTTTCTTCAAGAAATGCGTCTGCCACTCCACAGGAAAAAATTGTCCTGCTGGCTCCGCCTTCAAATACCATTCCAAGTTTCATATGCAATCGCCTGCCTTATCTTTTCTTACTCTACTGTGGTTTTACAATCAGTTTGACACCACTTATTGCCACAACTTCTGCAGTAGTATCTGCTTCTATGGTAACTGCATCGTCATTGCTTCTTGCCGTCCATTCCTGTCCGTTTAATACAGCTGTTCCTGTCTCTTCGATATTGTCAATCTTCATGGTTACACGTACGGTCTTTCCGATGGCATCCTCGTAATTCGTCCGGGTCTTATGCGGGTTTAAATATTTTACTGCCCATGGTCTTGTAAAGAATAACAATACAAAAGATACCACAAGGAATAAAATTACCTGCAGCCAGACTGGACCTCCTACTGCTGCCACAATCAGGGCTGCCATGCTTCCGCCTGCAAACCAGATGGTTGTCAGTCCTACCGTAATAATCTCTATAATCAGTAATATTACAAAAAGTGCTAACCAGAAAATAATCATCTCCTGCTCCTCCCTTTTCTTCGTTTGCATCTATTATAGCAAAAAGTCATATATATAGGAAGTAGAACCTTCTCTTTTCCTTATGTCTTTTCCTAAGCTTTACAGATTCTTCTCAAGATTATGGCGCACCCGCTTTAAAAGAGAGGATAGCTCATCCGCTTCCTCTTTTGTCATTCCATCCACCAGGAGCTTCTCCACTCCAGAAAAAAAGTTCATCATTTTCAAATGCTGCTGTTCCCCTTTTTTCGTCAGAAGAATCTGCTTTAATCGTGCGTCCTCTTTTAGTTCTTTTCTGGTAATCAGCTCCTTTTTCTCCATGGACTGTAACATTTTGCTTGCCGTTGCCCTGGAAATCAAGAATTCCTGCTCGATGTCCTTCTGGCAAATGACCTTATCTTTATTACAATATAAAAAGCCCAGTGTCCGCCCCTGCATCGGTGCCACACCATCTCGGTGATCCGCACCATACCGGTCGCAGTACATCCCTATCATATTGTGTATGACCCGGATATCGTTTCCAAGTTTTCTCTCTTTGCACATTTCATAATCCTTCTTTTCTTTCCCGAAAAATTCATTGACATATAAAAAATATTGTTATATAACAATATCTGTTAGTATGCTAACATTTATGTTATAGCATACAATTTAGAAAAAAGGAAGTGAAATTTATGTTAAAGACTTTAGCTGCCCAGATTAAAGAATTTAAACGTGATTCCATCTTAACTCCTGTCTTTATGATTCTTGAGGTTCTGATGGAAACTTTAATTCCTTTTCTGATGGCTTCCATCATTGATAATGGTGTCAACAAGGGTGACATCCATCACATCTATGTAGTCGGTGCCTGGATGGTCATTGCTGCATGCTTCTCCCTGTTTGCCGGAATTATGGGTGGAAAATATGGTGCCCGGGCATCCACCGGATTTGCCCGTAACTTAAGGAAATCCATGTTTGAAAATATTCAGACCTTTTCCTTTGCTAACATTGATAAATACAGCACTGCAGGTCTTGTTACCCGTATGACTACCGACGTTACCAACCTGCAGAATGCTTACCAGATGATCCTCCGCATGTGTACGAGAGCACCGGCCAGTCTGATTTGTGCCATGGCAATGTCCTTCTTTATCAGTCCGAAGCTTGCCAGCGTTTATCTGATTGCCGTTATCCTCTTAGGCGGTGTGCTTGCTATCATCATCCGGTTTGCTACCAAATATTTTAATGAAGCTTTTCCAAAATATGATGACTTAAATGCAAGAGTCCAGGAAAATGTTTCCGCTATCCGTGTAGTAAAAGCTTATGTCCGTGAAGACCATGAAGCTTCTACTTTTAAGAAAGCCAGCGGAAATATTTACAAACTCCTGGTAAAGGCTGAAAATGTTGTTGTTTTCAACGCTCCTGCCATGCAGTTTACGGTATATACCTGTATTCTTTTAATCAGCTGGCTTGGTGCAAAGATGATTGTAAACAGCAGCCTCACTACCGGTGAGCTGATGAGTCTCTTAACCTACTGTATGAATATTCTGATGAGCCTGATGATGCTCTCCATGGTATTTGTCATGATTACCATGAGTGTTGCCAGTGCCCACCGGGTTTCTGAAGTATTAAACGAAAAGAGTAACTTAAATAACCCAAAGCATCCGGTTATGGAAGTAAAAGACGGAAGTATTACCTTCGACCATGTTACCTTCAGCTATAAAGAAGATGCGGCTGAGCCGGTTCTTTCCGATATCAATCTGTCTATTCATTCCGGTGAAACCATCGGTATCTTAGGCGGAACCGGAAGTTCCAAGTCCAGTCTGGTGAACTTAATCAGCCGTCTGTATGATGTAAATGAAGGCTCTGTCTCCGTTGGCGGCATTGATGTAAGAAAGTATGACCTTGATACCCTGCGTAACCAGGTTGCCGTTGTACTGCAGAAAAACGTACTTTTCTCCGGTACAATTCTTGATAACCTGCGCTGGGGCGATAAAAATGCTACGGAAGAAGAATGTATCCGTGCCTGCAAATTAGCATGTGCCGATGATTTTATCAACACTTTTCCGGATAAATACAATACATACATCGAGCAAGGGGGAACCAACGTATCCGGTGGTCAGAAGCAGCGTCTTTGTATTGCCCGTGCCCTCTTAAAGAAACCGAAGATTCTGATTCTGGATGACAGCACCAGTGCCGTAGATACCGCAACTGATGCGAAAATCCGCAAAGCCTTTGCCGAAGAGATTCCGGGTACAACCAAGCTGATTATTGCCCAGCGAATCTCCAGTGTCCAGAGTGCTGACCGCATTATTGTCTTAGATGAAGGTAAGATTAACGGCTTTGGAACCCATGAAGAATTATTAGCAAATAATTCCATCTACCGTGATGTCTATGAATCCCAGACCGGCGGCGGTGGTGACTTTGATGAGAATGGAGGTGCTCAGTAATGGCTGAAAAAAGGAAAGTAAAGAATCCGGGCAAATTATTCTGCCGTCTGATGGCTTACATTTTCCGGAAATACGGAATTGCCTGCTTCCTGGTACTTGTCTTTATTGTACTAAGTGTTCTTGCCAACACCCAGGGAACCATGTTTATGAAAACCCTGATTGACAGCTATATTATCCCGATTCTGAATTCACCGGATAAGGACTTTGCACCGCTGGCTGCTGCCATCCTTCGTGTTGCATGCTTTTACGGTGTGGGAGTTTTAAGTACCTTTGCTTATTCTAAGATTATGATTTATGTTACGCAGGGTACTTTAAATGATTTGCGAATCGATTTGTTTACCCATATGGAAACACTGCCCATTAAATACTTTGACACGCATGCCCACGGCGATATCATGTCTGTATACACCAATGACATTGATACCCTTCGTCAGATGATCAGCCAGAGTATTCCGCAATTAATCAACAGTGTCATTACCATTGTCAGCGTACTGATTTACATGATTATCCTGAATATTCCACTGACTGTTCTTACTCTTGTAATGGTTGGTGTCATGCTCCTTGTCACGAAAAATCTTGCCGGAAAAAGTGGTAAATACTTTATCGCTCAGCAGCGTGACCTTGGTGCAACCAATGGTTTTATCGAAGAAATGATGGATGGTCAGAAGGTAATTAAAGTCTTCTGCCACGAAGAAGAAAGTATCGAAGCTTTTAACAAATTAAATGACCAGCTTTTCCACAGTGCTGACAATGCCAACAAATTTGCCAATATCTTAATGCCGGCAAATGCCCAGATTGGTAACATCAGTTATGTACTCTGTGCCATGGTTGGTGGTGTCCTCGCCTTAAATGGCATCGGTGGATTTACACTGGGCGGACTGGCAAGTTTCTTAACCTTTAACAAGAGCTTTAATATGCCAATCAACCAGGTCAGCCAGCAGTTAAACAGTATTGTTATGGCTATGGCAGGTTCCGAGCGAATCTTCACCCTTTTGGATGAAACACCGGAAACAGATGAAGGTTATGTTACTCTTGTCAATGTAGAAAAAGACGGAGAAAAGCTTGTAGAGACCTCCAATACCCGAAGCGGACGCTGGGCCTGGAAACACCAGCATCAGGCAGACGGCTCCATTGACTATGTAGAGTTAAAGGGAGATGTGGTCTTCGATGATGTAGACTTTGGATATAATGATGATAAGATCGTCTTACACAATGTAAAATTATTTGCTACTCCCGGTCAGAAAATTGCTTTTGTCGGTTCTACCGGTGCTGGTAAGACCACCATTACGAACCTGATTAACCGTTTCTATGATATCCAGGATGGTAAAATCCGTTATGACGGTATCAATATCAACAAGATTAAGAAAGCTGACTTAAGACACTCTCTTGGCATCGTATTACAGGATACCCACCTCTTTACCGCCAGCGTAATGGAAAATATCCGCTACGGTAAACTGGATGCTACCGACGATGAAGTTATCGCTGCTGCAAAGCTTGCCAATGCTGATTCCTTCATCCGCCATCTTCCGGATGGTTACAATACCATGCTGACCGGTGATGGTGCCAACTTAAGCCAGGGACAGCGTCAGTTACTTGCCATCGCCCGTGCAGCTGTTGCCAATCCTCCGGTACTGATTCTTGACGAAGCAACCAGCTCCATCGATACCAGAACCGAACGTATCGTTCAGGATGGTATGGATAAACTGATGGCAGGCAGAACAACCTTTGTCATTGCCCACCGTCTCTCCACTGTTAAGAACAGTGACTGTATCATGGTATTAGAGCAGGGCCGCATTATTGAACGGGGCAGCCACGACGAACTACTTGCCCAGAAGGGTAAATATTATCAGTTGTATACCGGACTGCACGGATAAACTTTCTACATACAGGTTCTGTCATAGACAGTGCTTTATAGCTTCTTAGCAACGTAAAAGACACGAAGTATGTTTCAACCAACTGTTGTTTGTCTGAACATACCTCGTGTCTTCTTTCGTATTCTATGCAATGTCTGCTATGCAAATGGTTTTGCCACAAATTTTCCTTTACAATATCTGGCAAGAATATTCCGATCATTGCCATCATAGATATACTGCTTATTTTCGAATGAATTTATCATCCTGCGTGGTTTCATCGTCCGATACGTAACGTTCTACTCTCATGTGAAGGTCGTATTTATCCCTCAATGCCGCAATGGTCTGCATCATCGGAGAAGCATGATGCACATCTAATGCCTGCTGGTTCTTCCAACTGTCTATTAAAAGCACCGTTTTCTCATCCTGCATCGGTATAAAATATTCATACCTTAAATTGCCCTCTTCCCGGCGGATTGCATCTGCCGTTCCGCTGCTTTCCATCTCCCGGGCAAACTTTAATGCATTTCCATTTTCACCGGTGTAATAAAGATTTACTGTTATACTCATATGCGTCTCCCTCCTGATAATATTTTTATTTTATAAATGTAATATTGCAGTTATCAAAATTCTAGTTATAAAGTCTCTAAGAAATGAATCATCAGTTTCTTTAATCCCTGTTGCTCTGTTGCAAGTATTACATTCATCAGATTTGCTTCTAACATTCGTTTCATTTTCTTCTTTAATTTCATATGCGTCACTCCTTTTTTAACGGAGCCCGGAATTTATTTTCCGGGCTCCAACATGCTATAAATGCAAGGGACATATGGCGATGTCTTCCTTACAGTCCAAGGATAACATGTTTTCTGTTCTCTGCAACAAGTGTGACGGATTTTGAATGATCGTTTCAAAAGAATCGGCTCTTATGAATAAAATCTTGAAATTTTGTTTCATTTTATTGCTATGATTTTTCTGTATCACACAGGTTCTTTGCACCAATCTCATAATATTGCTTGCTCAGTTTTATATTTTCATCATAACCGGCAGAAAATTCCATTGCAAACATAACATCCAGAAGGTATTTTGTTGCTGCGGAAAATGCCACTGTCCACAGTCCTTCCATCCGGATACTTCCACACTCTGTCAGTGTTCTTGGTGTCAGCAGAACCTCATCCACATATGCTTTCATCCTGCTTTTGCCCTGGGATGTAATCAGAATGGTTTTTGCTTTTGCCCGATGTAAATCCCTTACCAGTTCCACCAGCTTCTTATTATTTCCGGTATGACTAATCATGATGGACAGATGATTTTCATTATTCTGCAATGCCATCATCCTTTGTATATTATCTTCCGCATAAGTATTTGCCACCTTATCGCAATGGAAAAACTGACTGCAGCCGTAGCGTGCCAGATGTATATTCATATCAAAGGCATAGAAATCAATGTACTTGGCCTCATGCACCATTTTTCCCACCCGCGCCAGCTGATCAATCGTAAGAAGACGCTTTGTCTTTTCAACGGCAAGGGTGTCAATGTCCGCAATCTTATTCATAATGGTCATGGCATTTTCCTGCTGCTGTATTACAAAATGCTCTGTGGTCGTCTCCTGTCCACCCTCCGTACTCTGCAATTCACTTAGGAAACGCAGCCGGAATTCTCCATAATCCTGACAGCCGATTTTCCGGCAAAAGCGGCTTACAGCAGCAGTACTGCTATAAGAAACTTCCCCTAACTGCTTTGCTGTCATGGAAATGACAGCCTCCGGATGTTCCATCAGATAATCACGAATATTTCTTTCCCGTTCCGTCAAGTCCTTCCGCTCCTGCATCTGTCGGATAATTTCCATTTGCCATTCTCCTTTTTATGCATTGAATTCATCTAAAATTGCATACAATTCTTCAGCACTAGCTGCCAGATGTGTTGCTCCATGCTCCTTTAAAAATGGAACATCCCGGAATCCCCAGGTCACACTGATACATGGCATACCGGAATTTGCTGCTGTTGCAATGTCCACATCAGAATCGCCTACATAGACCGCTTCTTCCCTGCTGCTTCCAAGCTCCTTTAACGCCTGCATAACAGTGTCAGGCGCGGGTTTCTTACGAATGCCATCTTTTTCTCCAATGGCAACTTCAATCTTTCCTTTAAAATAAATCTGCTGTAATTCCTTTACTGCAAAATCCGCTTTATTTGAAACAATTGCAAGGCGATAGCCCTGTCCCTTTAAGGAAGTAATTATTTCTTCCACGCCCGGATAAAGACAGGTGGTATCATTACAATGCTCACCATAATATTCTTTAAAAGCTGCAAATACATGCTCAAATTCCGGATTTTCCTCTCCGCCCTCTAACGCACGCTCAATCAGCTTGCGGATGCCATTTCCGACAAATTTCCGGACATCCTCTATACTGTGCTGTGGCTGTCCATATTTTTCCAATGCATAATTGGTTGCATCAGTCAAATCCTTTAATGTGTTTAATAAGGTTCCATCCAAGTCAAAGATAACAGTGTTATATTTTTTCATCCTTCTTCTACCTTTCTGTCACTTCCCCCGCCCCATAATTAGCAGACAGCAAATGTAAATCATGCGCTGACATTGCTCATGAGAAGCTGTCTTCTTGTAGCCATATAATTTCTGCTGCATTTTCTTTTTCAGACTCCGTGCACACGCAGATGTGGTAATCCGGTATCCCATCATACTCTGCGAAGCTTACCGGCTGCTGGATGCCTTCCCGGTAAAATGCGATGCCATCTTTCTTCGGATAAGATGCGATGCCATTCTCCCTCCGGTGAACTGCAATGCTCTTTAAGGGAAAGGTAATTCCTTCGCCACTCCATTTTACATAGCTTTCCTTGGCTGTCCAGAGGCGTACAAATGCCATTTCTTTATCCGGCTGGCTTTGTATCCATGCCTGCTCGTCCTTTGTGAAGCACTTGTCCAAAAGCGTCTGCTTTAATGCTCTCCGGTGTTCGATGTCAATTCCAACCGGTGCATCAGAAAATACCGCCACTGCATAGTTTCCTGTGTGAGACAGATTAAAATGCAGTCCCTCACAGCCTGCCACCTGCGGCTTGCCATGGGTTCCCATTATAAGCTGACAGGCATCTAAATCTATGCCATTTTCCCGTAACCCATAGGAAAGCAGGATGCCTGCAGCAATACTCCGCAGTCTGTCCTCTTCTTTTTTTATTTTATTTACCTTCTCCCAACGTGTGGGAAGCAATTTTATTTGTTCTTTATATTCCGGATGCTCTTTTAACAGCCGGATATCCATTCCATATATGCTCCACATATCCACATCATAGCACAAATACAAAAAGTTCTCCACATTCTGTTATAAAAAAGAATGTGCCTTGGCACATTATCGCGGAGCATTTTTTACTTTACAGGAAAGCAATTTCCTGTAAAGTAAAAAATCCCCGGGCAAAATACTTCTCTTCCCATAAGAAGCATTTTGCCCGGGGTTCCACTTTTAAACTATGTAATTAGTCCTGATTGATAGTCTCATTTAAGATTCCAGTAATCTCTTTCATGGACTTTTCAAACTCTTCATCATTGTTGTTATTGAAAATCAGTAAATCATCTTTTACATTCGGATCATGCAGATCTTCCGGAATCTCAAAGTTACAGGATGCAATATATTCATCCCAGTGCTCTAACTTCCAATCATCACGGTCAGATGCTCTGGTAATCATTCTCTCATGAACGATTTCCGGATCTGTCTGTACCCAGATTGTTACTAATGTAGCATCTTTCTTTGCCAGCTGGGCTTTCAGACCTTTGATATATTCCATATCACGGATTTCTCTTGTAAATGGTGCATTGATAAGAACCAGATCTTCATACTCCAATGCCTCCAGTGCCAGATTTACGACACATTCATATTCATAATCACGAATGTTCTTCTCAAAGAAATCACTGCTTCTATTATATGGCTGTCCAGCCACTACAAAAATCTGTTTAGATAATGTAATTAAAGTATCCTTATCCAGATATACAATATGATTTAATCTCTTTGCCAGTTCTTTTGAAATATATGTTTTCCCGCAAGCTGGCGGTGATGTTACGATAATCAGTTTCTTGCTCATTTCTACTTCTTCCTCCGTATGCCTGTTCATTTTTCCCTCTATTATAAAACAGGTTTTCCGATAGAACAAGGGGTTTTTTTTACTTTTTTTCCTGTTTTTTCGTAAATATGCAATATTTTTTAAGATAATAACAGCCGTTTATCTTAGAATTTCTCCGTTACTTTCGATTACTTTTTTGTACCAGTAAAAGGATTTCTTTTTGGTTCTCTTCAAGGTGCATTATATCCGATTGGTGGCCTCCCACTGCCGGTTTTCCGCTGGCACTGATGGCATCTCCTAATACGATGGTCAGTACCTTCTTATATTTATCCTTAGAAAGTGGCAGAAGATTCTGCTCATCCTTTACCAGTGTAATTTCTTTATCGGATACCTGATATGCCATGTCAATATGCTTCTTACAACGCAAAATATCAAGGGCGGACTCATCCGGAATCAGAGTATGCGATTTCTGTTTCTCATGCAGCTTCAAAGATGCTTTTGTTGCCAAAATATAAGTAACCGCCTCATTCAGACGTTCTTCTGAAATTATGCCACTCTTAACTGCCTCTAAAACAGTCTCGTAATCCTCTTTCAGATTCTTCGTAAATAAAAGCATGTCACAGCCTGCATTGATGGATTTCGGAAGCAGCTCTTTACGTCTTCCGGCACAGCCAAAGCCTACCATATTGGTGACATCTGTAGTAATCATTCCGTTGAAACCAAGCTTTCCTCTTAACAATCCCTGTAGCAGTTCTTTCGATAATGATGCTATATGCAAAAAAATGCCCTTTTTCCACACAAATTTGATTTGCACATTTATTTTATCCGGTGTATATTTTTACTGAACTGACAAGAAAGAAGGTCGAAAAAAATGGAACACATTGCAAGAAATGATGCTTTGGCATTACTGAAAAAATATAACAAAGACCCTTTTCATATTCAGCATGCGCTTACGGTTGAAGCTGTTATGAAATGGTATGCCAATGAATTAGGCTATGGCGAGGATGCTGAATACTGGGGTATCGTGGGACTGCTTCACGATATCGACTTCGAATTATATCCTGCCGAGCATTGTCTTAAGGCTCCGGAATTGTTAAAGGATGGCGGCGTTTCGGATGACATTATTCATGCGGTCTGTTCCCACGGCTACGGCATTACCGTAGAATGTGGCACAACCATTGATGTGGAACCGCTTCACGAAATGGAAAAGGTCTTATTTGCTGCAGACGAATTAACCGGTCTTATCTGGGCAGCCGCACTGATGCGTCCGTCCAAAAGCACGAAAGATATGGAATTAAAATCCCTAAAGAAGAAATATAAAAGCAAAGGCTTTGCTGCCGGATGTTCCCGCGAGGTCATCGAGCGCGGTGCCGCTCAGCTTGGCTGGGATTTAGAGAAACTGCTTACCATGACTTTACAGGCAATGGCGGCAACCGAAGATGAAATTAAGGCGGAAATGGACGCGGAATAATTTTTCTGTCTTGCTCCTGCCCTCTTCCTATGTTAAAATGTGAAAAAGCATATATTATACAATCTATATGGCACTTTCTATAGTTCAAATCCGGTTCTGCATAGAACCCAGCATTTCTGTATCTATCTATGCTTTTGATTCACTATTTAACTAAAAAGCAGGAGCGATACAGTATGGAAATAACTACCATTATTCGATAGCAGGTAATCTTTTGCCACTGGATATGATATTTATTTTCTATTGCTGCTTATCCTCCTGCCACACACAAGGAGGACTTGCTTATGACAGGAAAAGCACATGAAGCAAATGAAACAACGAAACGCACACCGGTGGCGAACCGCAAATTTAAGGACACTGTTTTCCGGATGCTGTTTTCGGATAAGGAAGCACTATTATCCCTTTACAATGCAATTAATAACAGTCATTACACGGATTCCGGTGCCCTCGAAATTGTAACCCTGGAAAATGCCATTTACATGGGAATGAAGAACGATCTGGCTTTTATTCTGGACATGAATCTTTATCTATACGAGCATCAGTCCACAATGAATCCAAATATTCCGCTTCGGGATTTATTCTACATCGCAGCGGAATACCAGAAGCTTGTGGATAAGAAATCCCTGTATTCTTCTGCACTACAGAAAATTCCAAATCCCCATTTTATTGTATTTTATAATGGAAGCACACCGATAGATGACTGCTATACCAGCCGTTTGTCAGATGCTTTTTATCATGTAACTGACAATCCATCGTTAGAACTTATTGTTACTACATTCAATGTAAACGCAGGACACAACACCGAGTTAATGTCCCATTGCCAGATATTAAAGGAATATTCCATTTATGTTGCAAAGGTTCGTTCCTTTACAGAACAGATGCCTTTGGATGATGCCGTGCAAAAGGCTGTCACCGAATGCATTCAGGAAAATATTCTGACAGATTTTCTTAGGAAGAATCAGGCGGAGGTAATTGCTATGAGTATTTTTGAATATGATAAAGTTGAAGAAGAGAAAAAACTGAGAAAAGCTGAATTTGACGCCGGTGTTGAGCAGGGATTAAAACAAGGCGTTGAACAGGGGATTGAGCAAGGATTAAAGCAGGCTTCTACCGATACCGCCCTTCGTCTATTGAATACCGGAAAATTTGATGTAAAGGAAATCGCAGAACTTTGTAATCTTCCTTTAGAGGACGTTACTGCACTCATGAAATAACTTTTATATTACATAAATATTTGATACCTATAGAACCTGCCACCGGCAGCTCAAGAAACCCGCAGACCACCTGTTTTCAAACAGATAATCTGCGGGTTTCCTGCTATAATCCTATTTCGAATTCTATTTCCGGTTCTATCTATATTATATCTTCATTTATAACACTATCACAGCATACCACAACTTTCCTGTTGCTTACTGGTACTTGCTGGTTGCCTTCAGTCGGGTCAGGGCACGGGATAAGGATGCTCTGGAATGATAGTATTCCTGGATGCTCTGCTTCTGCCGCATCTGCTCCTCGGCACGTTCTTTTGCTTCTCTGGCACGGGCAACATCAATCTCTTCCGGATGCTCTGCAGTTTCTACCAGAAGCGTCACACGGTTGTTGACGATTTCCACAAAACCCATGCCAACTACTGCATATTCCCAATTTGCAGTAGCTTCCGGCTGAAAACGCATTTCACCCTCATCAATGGCAATGACCATATCTTCATGGTGTGCTAAAATCTCTTTCTGTCCGTCATATTCCGGAACAATCAGAGAACGGCATCTGCCGGCATAGAATACCCGGTTTGCTGCAATTATTTTTAAATAAAATGTATTTCCTGCCATACCTGTACCTCTATTCTAAAGATGATAGCTCCTATGCATTCTGGTGTTCCATCTCTTCTGCTTTACGGATAACGTCTTCTACTGTTCCTACGTTGAAGAATGCATTTTCCGGATACTGATCCATATCACCATCGATGATTGCCTTGAATCCTCGAATGGTTTCAGATAACGGAACGTAAACACCCTTTACGCCGGTAAAGTTCTCTGCTACATGGAACGGCTGTGATAAGAACTTCTGAATCTTTCTTGCACGATATACCAGTAACTTGTCCTCATCTGCCAGCTCTTCCATACCAAGAATTGCGATGATATCCTGTAACTCTTTGTATTTCTGCAGAATCTCCTGTACTTTCCGGGCTACCTGATAATGTTCTTCTCCAACGATGTCTGCCTCTAAGATACGGGATGTAGATTCCAGCGGGTCTACTGCCGGATAAATACCCTGCTCTACAATCTTTCTGGAAAGTACGGTGGTCGCATCCAGATGTGCGAAAGTAGTAGCCGGTGCCGGGTCAGTTAAATCGTCTGCCGGTACATAGACTGCCTGAACGGATGTAACAGAACCGTTCTTTGTAGATGCAATACGCTCCTGCAATTCACCCATTTCAGTTGCCAGTGTCGGCTGATATCCTACTGCGGAAGGCATACGTCCTAACAATGCAGATACCTCAGAACCTGCCTGTGTGAAACGGAAAATATTGTCAATGAAAAGAAGCACATTCTGGTGTTTCTCATCACGGAAATATTCTGCCATGGTAAGTCCGGTCTCAGCCACACGCATACGTGCTCCAGGCGGCTCGTTCATCTGACCGAACACTAAGGCCGTCTTCTCTAATACACCGGATTCCTTCATTTCTGTCCAGAGGTCATTACCCTCACGGGAACGCTCTCCAACACCGGTGAAAATAGAATATCCACCATGCTCTGTTGCAATATTGCTGATTAACTCCTGAATTAATACGGTTTTACCTACTCCGGCTCCACCAAACAATCCAATCTTACCACCTTTTGCATATGGAGCTAAAAGGTCGATAACTTTAATTCCGGTCTCTAAGATTTCTTCTGCCGGATTCTGGTCTTCAAATGCCGGTGGTTCACGATGAATGACCCATTCCGGTGCATCCTTCAGTGGCTCGCCACCATCGATTGCTTCTCCTAATACGTTGAACAGTCTTCCCAGTGTCTGCTCACCGACCGGAGTTTTAATTCCGCTTCCTGTAGCGGTTACTTCCATATCACGGCAAAGTCCCTCACTGGAAGCTAACATAATACAACGTACCGTATGATTTCCGATATGCTGTGCCACTTCCATGATGCACTTCTTATCGCCGTTTTTCACTTCAAGGGCGTCTTTGATTGCCGGCAATTCTTCGTCTTCAAATGAGACATCCACTACCGGGCCTAACACCTGTATGATTTTTCCTGTCTTCATGAAAAAGCCTCCTTATCACTGCCTCTCCGTTTCTGAGCTTTCGCTCCTGCAATGACCTCGGTTATTTCCTGGGTAATTGCTGCCTGTCTTGCACGATTATATAAGATATCCAGCTCATGGAGCATGTCTTTGGCACTTTTGGTTGCTGCCTCCATTGCCATCATTCTTGCGTTCTGCTCGCAGGAATAAGACTCAACTAACGCTCCATAGATGAAACCAACTACATAATCCGGTACAATTCGATCCATCACCGCCTCCGGAGATGGTTTCAATGCCAGTTCCTCCATCGGAATATCTGCAGGCAGTTTCACGTTAAAACTTGCTTTCTTCAGTGGGAGCAGCTGTCTGATCTGTGTCTCCTCCTGAATCGCATTGACCATGCTGGTATAGATGATATAGACTTCGTCTAACTCTTCTTTCCGGTACAGTTCCAGAAGTTCCTCTGCAATATTTCTTGCACGGTTCAGTGTCGGATTCTGTACGGTATAGTGGAACTGCTTATCAATCTCAATTCCACGCTGTTCAAAATAGTGACGGCCTAACTCACCTAATACAAACAGTTTGTTATTTTTATGTGCTTTCAAATGCTCCTCTGCAAGCTTTAATACATTATGGTTATAGGAGCCTGCCAGACCCTTATCTGCCGTAATAACAATATAACCTACCATCCGTTCTTCCGGCTTTTTCTCTTCGTTGGTCTTAAAATAAATGTCCTCAATATCCGGAAGATGTCTTAAGATTCGGCTCATTTCTGACTGCAGAGTGAAAAAGTATGGTTCCGTGTCAGAAAGCATTTTCTTAGATTTCTTAAGCTTGGAAGAAGAAATCATATACATTGCATTAGTAATCTTCAATGTATCATTGATACTCTTCATCCGATCCTGAATTTCCTTTGCATTTGCCATAACAACACCTGCTCATTCCTATTGATTTCTACTGTCTTCGAATTCTTTTGCAGCCGCAACAATCTTATCGGTCAGTTCATCGGAAAGCACTCTGGTTTCTTCGATTTCCCTGCCGATTTCCGGATGCTTCAAATCCATATATTCAAGAATCTCATTCTGATACTGTTTTACATTCTTTGTTTCTACTTTATCAAATACACCATGGTTTGCCATACACAGTGTCTCTACCTGCTCATGCAGGGAAAGCGGATGGCAGAGTGGCTGTTTTAAAAGCTCCATCAATGCTTTTCCATGCTGTAACTGTGCCTTGGTCATATCATCAAGGTCCGATGCAAACTGGGTAAATACTTCCATCTCACGATACTGTGCCAGGTCGATACGGATACTTCCGGATGCCTTCTTCATTGCCTTGGTCTGTGCCGCACCGCCGACACGGGATACGGACAGACCGACGTTGACTGCCGGACGCATACCTGAGAAGAAAAGGTTACTCTCTAAGAAAATCTGTCCGTCTGTAATGGAAATGACGTTGGTCGGAATATATGCGGATACATCGCCTGCCTGTGTCTCAATGATTGGCAGTGCGGTAATGGAACCTCCGCCCAATTCTTCACTTAAACGGCTGGAACGCTCTAACAATCTGGAATGTAAGTAGAATACATCACCAGGATAAGCTTCACGTCCCGGAGAACGCTCTAACAGCAGAGAGATTGCACGATATGCTACCGCATGTTTGGATAAATCATCATATACGATTAACACATCTTTTCCCTGATGCATAAAGTATTCTGCCATTGCAGTTCCTGCATATGGTGCGATGTACTGCATGGATGCAGGATCACTTGCAGTTGAGGAAACCACAATGGAATAATCCATTGCATCATGCTTGGTCAGTGTAGATACGATTTTTGCTACACTGGACGCCTTCTGTCCGATGGCAACATAGATACAGATTACTCCTTTGCCTTTCTGGTTAATGATGGTATCTGTTGCAATGGAGGTCTTTCCGGTCTGACGGTCTCCGATAATTAACTCTCGCTGTCCTCTACCAATTGGGAACATGGAGTCAATGGACAAGATTCCTGTTTCCATTGGTGTATTTACTGATTTACGTTCTACAATGCCCGGTGCTTCCTCTTCGATTGGACGATAATCATCTTCCTTAATCTCGCCCTTTCCATCAATCGGCTCACCTAATGCATTGATAATTCTTCCAACAAAGCCTTCCCCTACCGGGATTCCGGCTTTTTTCCTGGTACGAACCACTTTGGTTCCTTCTTTGATTCCGGTATCACGGCCGAATAAAATAACACCGATTTCATTCTGTCTGATATCCTGTACCATTCCTTTGACACCGTTATCAAATACAACAATTTCACCATACATTGCATGGTCAATTCCGTAAATGGTTGCAATTCCATCACCAACCCAGATTACGGAACCGGTCTCACGACTGGATTCATCCCAGTCAAATTCTTCTATCTCGCTCTGGATAATCGAGATTATGTCTGCAGCACTAATTGCGCCCACAGGCTTCACCTCCCTGTTAATTTTCTTTCCAACTGACGTAAGCGGCCTTCATAGCTTCTGTCATATTCTTTATGATGAACCTTAATGATGTATCCGCCTAAGAGATTCTCATCTTCCTTTTCTGTCAGAACAATCTCACAGTCGGGATATTTCTCTGCAAGAATCTTTCTTGCCTCTGCTTCTTCTTCCGGCTGTGGTGTGCCTGCACAGGTCAGTTCTGCACGCAGGATATGATTCTGTCTGTCCCAATAGAGATAAAATGCATCCAGGATATCCTCTATTTCTCCGATATAACCCAGTCTGCACATCATCTTGGTATAGTTCACAAGCACCTTGGATAATCCGGCATCCTGATAAATTTTCTCTATCACGGCATCCTTCTTATGTATGGAAATCACCGGACTTGTGAGAACCTTAAGCAGTTCCGGTGTAAGCTCATAAAGCTCCCGGAGTTCATCTGCCTCCTGTCTTGTGGCACCCAGCCGATACAATACCTTTGCGTTATTTATTGCTTCCTGTGTCATGAGCATCACCTGTTTTCATAATTTTCCGTGCAGCGATGACTGCCAGTTTGGCAATCTCAGCCTGAGCTGCCTGCTGTGCCTTTTCCTGCTCGTTTGCAATATCTTCCTTGGCTTTTTCTAACATATGCTCAGTCTCTTCCCGGGTCTTCTCTACCGAGCGTGCATGCTCTTCTTCTGCTCTTGCTCTGGCATCAATAATAATCTGGTCTGCCTCCGTTCTTGCATCCGATAAGCGTTCTTCATAATCTGCCTTTAATTTTCTGGCATCTTCTTCGCTTTTCTTTGCATCGTCGAACTGCTTCTTTACCATTTCTTCTCTTGCCTCAATCACATTCATGACTCTCTGATAAAGAAATTTACGAAAGACTACATATAATACCAGCAGATTTACAACGGTCCATAAAATATTCCAAAAATTAATGCTAAGCATTTCCCGTACCTGCCTTTCTATAATCTTTCTTTATTATTTTAAGAAGAGGATGATTAACAATGCGATAACGAATCCGTAAATAGCAGTTGCCTCTGCCAATGCACATCCAAGAAGAAGTGATTTGCTGATTTTGCTCTCTGCTTCCGGCTGTCTTGCAATTGCATCTACTGCGGATGATGTTGCTTTTCCAATTCCAAGTCCTGCTCCAATACCTGTTAATACTGCGATACCTGCTCCGATTGCTACTAATAATGTTGATGACATAATATGCACTCCTTTTCTTTTCTACTTTTTTGTTTCTCTTTTTGTTTTTTTCTTCCCTATTCGGTTGCTTCTTTGACGAACAATGCGGTCAGAAATACGAATACATATGCCTGAATCAATCCGTCAAAAATGTCAAAATAACAGCTAAATACTGCTGGCAGAATTGCCGGTACTACCATTTTCAGCAATTCCATAATGACAAATGAACCTAATACATTTCCAAAAAGTCGCATACACAGCGACAATGGTTTGATAAAGACCTCCAGAATATTGATTGGAAGTACTACCGGCATCGGCTCTGCAAAACTCTTAAGCCAGCCCTTCGTTCCTTTCCTGCGGATACCCGCCATTTCAATCAATATGATACTCATCAGGGACAATGCTGCAGTAACATTCATATCCTTGGTCGGTGGTTTAAATCCCAGCAGACCGATTAAGTTGGCAATTCCAATATAGATTGCCACCGTCATAAGATAAGGAATATACCGCTTTCCATTTTCGCCTATGGTATCCCGGAAGAAGTTATTCAACCCGTTTACAGCCGTTTCCAGAATAATCTGTCTGCGTCCCGGATGTTCCACACTTAAGTTCCTGGTCAGGAGTATGCACAGCACAATAACTACTGCCATGATAATCCAGGTTACTACTACGGATTCATAAATGGGAATGCCTCCGAAAATCGGAATTGTAAATACCGTTTCACAGTTCAATTCTTCCATCAGGCTATTTACCAGAGCATCCATCTGTCTCACTTCCTTCTGCTGCTCTAAGGCATTTTTAAAACGCAACCGTTTTCTTCCTGTGAAAATAGGTCTGACCATTTGCTGTTTTTTCGTGTAAATATTCCATATTCTTCTGCAATTTTTGCCAGTTTTTTGGTTGTTTTTTTATGCAATTTGTACACTTGCGTCAATTTGTATATTTTGGCATTAAAAAAATGCAGAAATTTCCTGTTTTTTCACAAACATTTTCTGCATTTTTCTTATTCTTTATAGACTTTATACAATTTTAATCATTAAGCTTACTTCACCAGAATTCCGTGGTGTTCCTCCATATAACCGCCGAAAATGGCATTCTTATAGCCTAATTTCTTAAATGCTTTTACCGCCTTTTCGGACCGGTAGCTGTAACTTCCTATAATATAAAAAGATTTTTCCTTATCCGGGAATCTCCGCAAAATACGGTCTTCCGTTATCTTGTCCAGCGGAATATTCTTTGTTCCTGCCACATGTCCTTTCTGGTAATCTTCCTTTGCCCGGCAGTCAATTATAATTGCATTTTCCGAAGTATGCGCTGCATTGATTGCTTCATTTACAGTCAGACGTTTCTTAAAAATACCCATTCTTCTGTTCCCTTCTTCTTTTGTTATGCTTTTGCCTGCATATAAATCCGGATGTTTTCTTCCAGTAAATCCAAATCCACCGGTTTGGCAATGTGTGCATCCATCCCTGCTTCCATACAGGTCCGGATATCTTCCGCAAAGGCATTGGCAGTCATGGCAAAAATCGGTATTTTCGCTGCTTCTTTCTTCTTAAGTCTCCGGATTTCTTTCGTTGCATCATAGCCATTCATAACAGGCATCTTAATGTCCATTAAAATAATATTATATCGTCCTTCCTCCGCTCTTGCAAACATTTCTACTGCTTCCTTGCCATTTACTGCCCGGTCACAGTCTGCACCTTCCATTTTTAACAGTTCTTCCAATATTTCTGCATTTAAATCATTATCATCTGCTATCAGAAAACGCATTCCTTTTAATGTCATTTTCTCTTTTTCTGTTGCTTGTCCTTTTCCCTGCAATTGCTGCTCTTTTCTTGCCTGTTCGATGCACCGTTTAAAATTTGTCACAAAAAACGGCTTGCTTAAAATACTTTGAATTCCAGCATAACCCGCTGCTTCTTCTATCTCCTTACAATCATAGGCAAAAAGCAGTAATACTGTTTTCTCTCCCAGAATCTGATGCAATTTTTCTGCTGTAGTAACACCATCCATTCCCGGCATCTTCCAGTCTATAATTACAACATCCCAACTCTTTGTTTTTCCAGTTTCTACCATCTGTTCTGCCATATGAACCGCCATTTCGCCGGAATCTGCTGTCTGCACATCAATCCCAAACGGATGCAGCGTATCCATAATATATCTTCCTGATTCACTCTCATCATCAACCACCAGTACCTGGCTTATCTTCTGCAGTTTCCACCAGTTAACCTTCTCCTGGTACTTTATTTTCCGGAAATTCAAAATCACCTCAAAAGTAGTTCCTTTTCCAAGCTTACTCTCCACATGAATGCTTCCACCCATTAACTCCACCAGACTCTTGGCAATTGGCATTCCAAGACCCGTTCCGGAAACCGGATTAACAGTGCTTTGCACTTCCCGGCTGAATGGGTCAAAAAGATTCTTAAGATACTCTTCACCCATCCCCTGTCCATTATCACTGATCCGGAACTGATACTGTGCAAAGTTTCCCTTTTTCTTTGGTACTTCTGTAATATCAAATACTATCTTACCGCCCTTTGGGGTATATTTTACTGCATTGGATAAAATGTTCAGCAGTATCTGCTTCAGACGTAATTTATCTGCTTCCACTTCTTCTGTTTCTATCCGATGTACATGAATCATGAATTCCTGCCCCTTCTCTCTGGTCTGTGAACGGATAATCATATCCAGTTCTTCCACCAGTTCAGCAATATTCGTGTTCGTAATATTAAGGACCGTTTTACCGGCCTCAATCTTCGACATATCAAGGACATCATTAATGAGTCCAAGCAGATGTTCCCCTGAATAAGTCAGTTTTCTTGCATATTCCCGGACACAATCCGAATTTTCAGCATCTCTTGAAATCAGTGTAGCCAGTCCCATAACCGCATTTAAAGGAGTCCGCATATCATGGCTCATATTGGATAAAAATACACTTTTCGCTTCATTGGCACGCTCTGCCTCTGCTTTTGCCGTATTTGCAAACTGCACCGTCTCTTCCAATGCAGTATTGACTTCTTCCAGCTTCTCTGCTGCTTCTGCCTGCTGCATTGCATTTCGTCTCGCGTAAGCTACCTTATTCTTTTCATTATAAATCCATAGAATACTGATACCCAGTGCTGCTAACATTGCAATGATAATGCAGGTCACTGTCAGCCAGATATGCAGCATCATAATCTGATAATCTGCCAGTACATTCTGCACAATCGTACTGTCCACTTCACAGGCTATCATATACTGTGTTCCTTTTAATGCACGATACGAAAAATAGTCGGACTCATTTTCACGTTCCAGGGTTATACACCCGGAGCTGCGTTCTGCATAGTCCGACTTCACTTTTTCATAATCTTTCTTATTCATAATCTTTTGTTCATGGTAACTATCAAACAGATTATAATTTATGGTTACTTCACCCGGCTCATTATTAATGCTTGCGTATGCCACTTCTCCGTTTTCATCCATGACATAGATATTAGCCTGTCCGTTATAAGCAGACGTTACAAAAAGATCGTTAATAATCTGTGGTCGGAAGAGAAATGCAATTGCTTCATATTCTTCCCCATTGACCAAAAAAGAATCTACTGATTTTGCAATTATAAAGATTTCCTCTCCATCCTTCCAGGTGCAGTACTGGGCAATTCCTTTATTCTCACCAAATAATTCCGACAATCCATCCTGCATCTGTATTCTGCCATTCAGTCCACGCATGCACAGATATTCACCTTCATCATTGACAAAGACAATATCCCGCACCATATTACTTTCCATAGAGTCAAAATAGTTCTGGTAATCTTTCAGTTCTGCTTCCCTTTCCCCATCCCCGAACATATATTTTTCAATAGAATCTATCTGTTCATAAGTAATCTCCAGACGGTTCCGGTAAGCACGCTCCATCTGTTCCATCAGTTCAGATAAACTCTGTTTGCTGTTCTTATCAATGTATTGGTTTGAACCCCCAAGGTCTTTTGACATCCATCCAAATATCAAAGCCATAACCACAATACATACAATTAATACCGTAAAAACCTTTTTTTCTGCTTTTCCTTTTTCATCCCGCATAATACCTTCCAATCTGTTTCAGCTTATCAGACTGGTTCCTGCAAATTTTGTCGAAAAAACAAGATGTCTCTGCCTAATTAAATCTTTCCTGAAGTCCGTTTTTCCCTTAAGTCCTCTACCAGCGCATAAACCTCCGGTCTCCGTTCCTTCAGATGTTCGTCTAACGCATGCCGGCGTTCTTTAAAGCGCTCTGCCAGTTCCGGATGTTCCTTTGCAATACGCTCATGTACTTCCCGTCGATGTTCCTCTAACCGCATAGCCAGCGTTCTTTCATCTTTACCGGAAATATTAACAATCTCTTTCAAATGCTCCTCTAAATGCTCCAGCCACTCATCTTCGTCCAGTTCTTCCATATGGGACCAGCTTCCATGTAACAGCTTTTCCACATCTCCTGTCTTTTTCAGCTGTTCTATCTGTGCCACAATCTGCCGCTCTATAGCATCTTCAGTTTCCGAACCAAATGCCCAGACAAATTCCTGCACCCGGTTATCCGCCCGCTTTCTTGAGGCACTGCGCTGTTTATTGTCTACACCGCCCTCCAGCGGATAAGGACGTTCATAACCCATATCCTTTAAAGCAATATGTATTGTTCTTCTTGCGCTGCCCTCTTCTATGATGTGTCCCAGACCAAGCTTTCGCATCTGTTCATTCAAATCTGCAATATGTTCTGTAATATAAAAACAGATACCACGTTTCTTAAGACCCTGATACAGCATTTCCAACTGATCCGCCGCTGTAATGTCCATGGAGCCGATAGCACTGGCATCTAAAATGACTGCCTTCGTATCCTCTTTTATATTGTCTTCAATGTCCCGCTTTAACATCTGCACATTAGCAAAAAAGAGATTACTGCTGAACCGGTATATCAGAACGCCTTCTATCGCATGTATCTGATGACTTTCTTTTAAATCCCGGAAATGGCGATGTCCCGGCTGGATTCCAAGAAAACATCTTGATGGCTTGGCAGTACGAATAATCATCTCAGTAAAGGAAAGTATAATGCCAATCAAAACGCCATTGATGGTTCCAAGCATCAGCACGCCAAAGAATGCTCCTAAGAAAATGAAGAATTCTGTACGGCTGACCTTCAACAATCTTGCAGCAAGCTCAAATTCCGTTGCCCCAAGTAATGCAGAAATTACAATTGCCGTCAGCATCGGAATCGGAAGATAGCCGATAAATCCGGTTCCGCAAAGCAGCAATACCAGCATGGATAAACCGGCTATGATTCCGGTCAGCTGTGTCTTACTCTGATACTGTTCTCCCATTGCAGTTCTTGAAACAGAGCCATTAATAGGACAGCAGCCTGTAAATGCTGCCAGGAAATTTCCCATGGAGAATGCAAAAATTTCCTGATTATCATTCATTCGATATCCATTCTTCTGTGCGAAATTATTTTCTGCCAGAAGCGTTTCTGCCATAATGACCACTGCCACCGAAAGGCTGATAGTTACTACCTCTTTCATCGGAAGCATGCGGATATCCGGAATCACAAACTGTGGAAGTCCCGGTTCTACTGCAGACAGCGTCTGGATTCCCCATTCCCTCACCGGAAAAAATTTTGTCATTACTGCTCCTGCTGCCATTAAAAGCACTGCCATTGGAAATTTCGGCATTACTTTCTTTGATACAAGAAGTATCAGAAGGGAAATGCCGCCTAAAATCAGGGATGGCACATTCACCTTCGTCTGCCCGATATGCTCTGCCAGCTCAATGAGTTCTCCAACGCCGGCAATACCGCCCATTAACTTTGGTACCTGCATCAGAATAATCGTGGTGCAGATTCCGGTAATAAATCCACCCATAACCGGTGCCGAAATATAGTTCACCAGTTTTCCTGCTTTCATAAAATAAAACGCCAATAACCAGACTGCCACAAAGAAAGTAAGTACCGGCACTGCTGCAATTGCTTCACTGCTTCCGCTCTCAATACCAAGTCCTACCAGTGCCGAACCGATTAAGGCTGCCGGTGCCGCATCTACACCAAAAATAAACTGTGGCGAAGTTGAACACAATGCAAATATCAGAATCGGGAAAATGGAACCATACAGACCATAGACTGCCGGAAGTCCCGCAATCTGTGCATAGCCCATAGCTATCGGAATGGAAACCGCCATAATAATAATGCCGGCTAAAATATCCTTTGGAAGATTTTTCTTATCATAATTACGAATGGTAGCTGCAAGTTGTATGCGCATATTATCGCTTCTTTCTACTATATTATTTTTTATTATACGGTAAATAAGATGATTGTACAATTCTTTTGGCAGCCAGCTTTCTGCGGGTGAGCTATAAATTCCCGGCATCATAAAAGGACAGGCTCTGATACAATGCCTGTCCTTTCTGTTCTAATTATTCTGTTCTGTTTATTCCATTCTGATTATTCTTTTTCAGTTGCTTTTCTTTCTTCTGAAAACAAACATTCCGCCACAGCCTGCTGCAAGCAATGTCATATAGATTACAATTGCAGAATTATCACCGGTCTTTGGTTTACCGGATATCTTTACGGTTGGCTGGCTGTTTGCTGCTGTTGATGCATTTGCTGCTGTTCCAGCCGCACCACCAGATGCTGTACTGTCACTTCCGGAAGTTGTACCGCCATTTCCGGAAGTTGTACCACTATTTCCAGTGGCAGCTGTATCTGCCAGCTTCTCTGTGGTAATAAGATAAGTAGAGCAATGACTCTGTTTTACGGTCAGATATCCTTCTGCATCTACTACTCCCGCATCAATATTTAAAATCGTTCCATTGTCAAATAAGCGGCTGTAATATAAGGTCTTTCCGGCATACTGTGTTCCCACAAAAATACGAATCTGTGCTTCTGCCGGAAGCTGTCCGGAATAATTATACTTAATCTGTTCAATGAAAATATTCTTATTGACTGCACTTGGAAGTGCACCCAGCTCACTGTAATCTTTTACAATCTTTACTCCAAAATCATAGCTGGAAACATTGTCAACGGCTGACATGGTTCCTTTTCCAAAGGTAAAGGAAAGCTCATCATTGGATTTGATAACAATGTCCTTTGTCTGATTCTCTGCCAATATCTGCTGGAAGCCATTGTCGGAAATAGCGGTATCTCCATCTGTTACATCCACTACGCCATTCACTACAACCTGCTTCGGGGTAAATGAAATCACATCTGCTTCGGAATGTACATTGTAAACATTCTCTACTTCTTTTCCTTCAAATTCATAACCATCCGGTAAAGTATCCGGTGCAAGTGCCATATTTTCTACAATTTCTTTCATAACCGGATGTGCAGTGTCCATAAGATATCTGGTTTCCTGTGTATTGTAATCCGTATAACTCATAAGAATCGGACAGAGAATCCGGTAAGAATTACCAGCCTCATAATAGGTTCCTCTGTAAATATAGGTATCTCCCGTATCCAGTTTCTTTACCAGACGGGCATCGCTGCCTCCACTTGCCATCGTAGTGGAATAATAGGTTGCCACCTCTCCATTTTCTGTATAGGCAGAAATATCTGTAAGCTTATCTTCTACAGTTATTGCTACCTCTGCACCCAGAGCGGCACATTCCTGTAATTTTTCAATCCGGTAGGTCTTATTTCCGGACATATCGGTTACTTCTGTTATAACAAACCGGCCTTCTTCTCCAGTTTTTGTATACACATCACTCTGGACCGGACTGATATCAGTTCCAAAATAACCACCATATACCTGAATCATTTCAAAAGGATGCTCTGCCTGAATCTTCATATCATTAACCTGTCCCTTTGCCACAATCGGTGATGATGTATAATTCCAGGATGAACCAAACGGACATCCGTCAGCTCCACGATATACCGTTACTGTACTGTCCCCGGAAACCGTCAGCAGAGACTTGCCACCTTCTGCAAATAATTCAATACCATCCGGGTTCTTTCTGTTTTCATTGACGGTAAGGCTTCCGGAACCACAGATTGTCAGGGAGCCGCCCCAGCCGCCATGCCAGATTCCAAGGTTCTGCAGCTTATTACTGCCTACCAGATTCAGTTTGAAATCATCTCCCATCATGTTGGTATAAAGTGCAACATCCGGATGGTCATAATTGGTTAAGGTCAGCGTATTGCTTGTCTGGTCATAAGATACTCCGTCCACTGTATTTTTCTCATTGGCGGAAAATACAACCGTATCATTCAATTGAATATTGGCAAATGCAAACTCTCCCTCGATGCATGGGCCATTTGACGCCTGTACCGGCATCATGGATGGAACCATCATCAGGGATGCTGCCAGTGCCAGTGCGCCAATACATTTTAAAGCACGTTTCATTTTCATAAATCTATCCTTCCTTTCTTCGTATTATAAAAACACTATAAGGAAAACGATAGATTCTGTGCAGTCTACATCCGTTTCAAAATGTGAGAAATTTATCTCACCCGGCTTTTTTGCCGCATTTCAAGCTACTAATCCTGCTTGCCTAATGAAGTCTTTCTCAATGCTGCCGCAATAATAAATGCATACACGCCGCCAATCAATGCGGTAACTACCTGAGTCAGTGAGAACTGAAGCTGCAATACCCTTAACATTGGTGCCATTTTCTCCGGAAGCATATTGGGTAAAATAATCAGGGAAATTACAACTCCCATAAATAATCCTTTTAAGATAGAACCGATTACAATAGAAACCGGGAATCCTGCTTTACTACCAAGCTTACCCTTAAGCAATGCTACGCAAAGCACCAGGATGACATTTCCTGCCATAATGCATGGGAACATTGCCGGAATGGCTGCCATTACCGGGCTTCCGGTAATAAAAAATGCCGTAACCGGTGTAATGATACTTAAAATAATTCCGCATGCCAGTCCCGCATATAATACGGTTAAAATTAATGCTGCATTGATAATCGGACCCGTTATGTATACACTTAAGTTCTTAAAGAACTGACTTGCAATACAGATTGCAAGCATAATTGCAGTAACTGTAATTTGTCTGGTTTTCATGATGTTTTTCTCCTATCCCGCTGATGTTTTTATAATTGTTCCAGTGTGCTCTTTACACTATTTGCGGCACTTAAAATCACATTGGACGATGCTGCAATCTCCTCTGTTGCAGCGGCAAGATTCTGAATCCGGTTGCCGGTATCATTTACAACATTTGACAGCTCATCCGCATCTTTGATAATCTCCACAATGGATTCTTTTACCTTTGCCTGGCTCTCTGTACTCCGGGATGCCGTATCCTTGGAATTCATAGCCAGTTTATTTATCTCATCCGCAACTACTGCAAATCCTCTTCCTGCTTCTCCGGCACGGGCTGCTTCGATATTGGCATTCAATGCCAGAAGGTTCGTCTGTGCAGCAATGGAGACTACTTCCTGATTATTCTCTGCCATAGATTCCAACAGCATATCAATCTCCTGCATTCTGCCAGTCAGCTTCTCACAGAATTCAGACACATTACCAATTTCCTCGGATACTGCACTGCATTCCGTCGCATTGCTTTCGTTTCCATTCACCATATCATCCACAGAATCATAGAGTGATACAAACAAGTCATTGACTGTCTCCACCGTTGTTTTAATATTCTCCTGCTGTTTCTCCATTGCATCTTTTTCTGCCTTGATTTCATCAGCAAGTTCTAATGCTCTCTTCTTCTCTTCCTCTACGATATCCTTTACAAAATGAATACAATTTTCCTTCTTATTGAAGCCATTATAAATAGCAAATGCCATCTTTTCACAGCTTTCATAGCCACAGCATTCGCAGTCAATGCATCTTGCTTCCTTCGTCTTCTTGCCCATCTCATCATAAATCTGATTCAGTTCCTCTGTAGACGGAAGTTTATAATTACACTCTTCGGAGTGGTCTGTATATTTTCTAAGATAATTCTCCAGTTTTAATTTTGAGAACTGCTTATTTAATTTTGCAAGCCGCTGTGCCGGAGTCAGTTTTCTTGACCAGGCACTGTTCTTCGTATTCTTCTTACAGTTCTCCTGTATCTGATGGATATTATATAAAGCTGTATCTGTTCTTGCAATTTCCTCTTCGACACCGGTTCCATAAATACAACCCATGCCACAGTTTAATGCGTCAATGAATAATTCCTTATTCATGCCCTTTGCAATTTCTTCCTTATGCTCCTCTAAATAACAATATGTGTGCTTCTCTCCTTCTATCTGGCGTATATATACATCGTCCCCTAAGAACCAGTATACATTTTCCTTTAAGCCACCCGGCATCGGATAGATGGAACCAAGTCCATATTCAATTTCATCACTGGCAAATGCGCCTGATATATTATGTTCTCTTACATATTTCATCAAATGATCAAATGTCACATTATACGATACATAGCCTTCTGTATCCGGGTCATGAATCTCTGACCATTTTGCAACACATGGACTGATAAATGCCAGTTTATCTGTAATTCCCATCTCCTGCTTTGCATAAATTGCGCTGCACATCATCGGACTGTGTACCGGGAATAACTTTGGAAGAAGCTCCGGTAAGTAGTGTTCAATGTATCCCACAATTGCCGGACATGGCTGGGAAATTCCACCGGTAAAGTTGTATTTCTTTACATAATTAAGATATCCCCAGGTTGTAATGTCTGCACCGAAAGATACACTGATTATACGGTTCACTCCAAGATTCTTTAATCCTCCCAATACCCTCTCATAATCTCCAGGATAATTTGCCTTGAACGCCGGAGCTAATAGTATGGATATTTTCTCACCTTTTGCAAGGTCTGCAAAGAATTGCTCCGTATCATCTTCAAATTCTCTTGCACCATGCTTGCAGGCATCCATACATGCACCACAACCAATGCACTTTGCCGGATCTACCTGAATCCGCTCTGTTCCATCTTCTTCTGTTACTGCCACACATGCCCCCGGACAAGGACACACGCGAATACATTTGTTACACCCAATACAGCTGTCATTGGTAAAAACCAGACTCATTTCAAGCACCACCCTTTACTTATACTTATACTCATACATTACCTTTTTCAATTTCAACAAATAATATCCCATATTTGTCTATTCGTTAATAATATTATTTCTCAGCAAAATTGTCAAATATTCACACTTTCTCACAGGATTTATTCTTACGATTTTTGTCAATTTTCGACAATTTTTGTGCAAAAAAATAATCTTTGCAGCTATTGTCCGATAGAAGTTCGCAGCTACTTCATCAGAAAATGCTCCCGCTCAGGGTATTGCTGCCGGAATGCTTCCAATGCAGCTTTCTGCAAAACAGCAAATTCTCTGTCCATATGAAATTTATGTGGCATTGTAAATGCAATTGCACTTATCTGCTCTGCAATTTTTTTAGCAATTCCTTCCTCTGACAACTGTCCCATTCCAAATACGAAAGAGGTGAATCCTCTTCCCTTTTTACTCACATCCATAAATGTAAGAAACGTATTTTTTAGTTCTGCCTGAAGTATCTCCTGTTCCACCCGGTTTCGATTTTCTACATCCAGAAGATATAACCCATTTATGATTTCTACTGCCTGTTTCTTCCGCTGTCCCGAAAAATCTACTCCGGTACTTTCCGAAAGATATTTCATCTGCATCAGATAACCAATAAAGGTATCCTCTTTCTTTTTTTCTTCTTTCCATATCGAGCATATAAAAGCTGCTCCCGGAAAGTATCTCCTTCTGCTTGTTCCGTACACCCGTGCTTCTGCCATAGTTCCATTCTTTTTCCAGCATTAACTTCCTGATAAAAATCATTCAGCCACTTTGAATCTTCCTGCATAATATTTCCTCTTCGTCACTATTTTATAAAATCTTCAACATTACTGATGTCAACTTTACGATACTGGGATACATAGTATTTTTCTTCCTGCAGGCTTTGTATTTCCTGATTTTTTCCATCATAAATGTCCACTGCAAGCCTTGCCATTTCTTCAGCCTGGTCTTCCTTGTCATTATATACGGTTCCCTGCATGGTTCCATTCTGTATTGCCTCTAATGCATCTTCCAATCCGTCAATGCCAAATATAATCGGCCACTCCTGCCGATTATAACCGGCATCTTTATAAGCTTCAATTGCCCCTAATGCCATTTCATCATTGTTGGAAATAACCATCTCCACTTCGGTCCCATACTGACTAATAATCTGATTCATTCTATTTTCCGCCTGTCCCCTGTTCCAGTCTGCAAACAGGTAGCTCAGTTTTTCCAGATTGATTCCCTGTTCTATCAGTGTCTTTACCGAACTGTCTGTACGACTGATGGCATCCTGATGTCCAGCCTCTCCCTCCAGTAAAATATACTGAATTCTCCCATCCTGATTCCTGTCAACCTCAGGATGATTCTTTATATAATCTGCTGCAATTTCTCCCTGCATCTCGCCAGACTGTTTTGCCTCACATCCTACATAGTATAGTTGATTCCACTGCGACAAATCCTCCGGAACCGGTTCTCTGTTAAAGAAAATGACAGGAATATCATGCTGTCTTGCCAGTCTGATAATGGTTGTCGGATCCGTTCGATCAACCAGATTTACACATAAAATATCACACCCGGCATCTATCATTTCTTCGACAATTTCATTCTGGGCTTTCTGATCATTATCTGCACTTCTGACAGATGTTATAATCTTCCGTTCTTCTGTTTCCCGCTTCTTTAACTCTTCCTTCAGTTCATCCACCGTGGCGTTAATAAACGGGTCATCATGCGTATAGGTAACTACACTCACCCTCAGTGTATTTTCTATCCGCTTTGTCTTCTGATTGCATCCGGGCAGCACCAGTATCAGTATTATCAGTATTATCAGTGTTACCGTAACCGCCATTGTCCTTCTTCTTGTTCTACTCATATGAATACAAAAACCTTTCCAGATCTTTTGAATACAAATCTTCTTTATTGATTATTCTGACTTCTGTTTTACAACTGTTCATTTTGTAAAAGGAATGCCTTAGCTTTTTTGCAATCTCATTCATACTCATATACCCCGTCTCATAATCATCCGGTACGACAAGACATTCTATATTCTGATTATCTAATAACACAATTGCTTTTTCACTGCTTCCAACTCCATAAATCTTTGCACCGTGATACTTATTTTCTTCTGCAGCCTCACCCACTTCTTCTAATGCCCAATTGTCCAGAATCACCAGATAATCCACCTGTTTCTTAGATGCAATAATCTCACTGGTGTTCTGGTTTCCCCTGGCATAATTGTACTCCCAGGAAATTTCACAACCACTTCCCTCCAGACCATCTTTCAACCCTGCAATTCTGTTCACATTTTCCTCTGTCTCTGCCTTTCCAAGAATGACACCAATTTTTTTATTCTCCAGTTGTTCTTCATCATCCTGTATTAACCGCTCCGCAAGCATCTGACCAATCTTATAATTATCCGGTTTTACCGTTGCATAACCAGATGGCTCTTCTGCGTAGGTATCCTCATTAATCAGTATAAACGGTCTCTCTCCCTGCAGCCGGTTTAGCATAGTCTTTGTTTCTTTTCCCGGAGCCGGACAGATTACAAATGCATCTACATTATTCTGCAGTTGTTCATTAATCAGTTCTTCTTCATCCTCCATGCTTTCAATTAAATCTGTATTACAAATGATCAGATGCAGATTATTATTTTCTGCAGACTGTTTTAACCCATTCAGCAATGCATCCCATCTCTTATCTCCGGAATCTTCCACAATAACCGCAACTCTTTTCATAGACTCATTATCTGAAAAAATCCTGATTATAAAAAATGCAGCCAGTACAATAAGCATCAGTTCTGTGAGGATAAAGGTAATCTTATTTTTTTTCATCTTCTACCCTCTCTCTTTTTCTGTTCTGATTTTCAAGTTCTCCACGTTTTTCCTCTGAATAAGGAATTGCCGGGATATGTATTACAGCCTTTGTTCCTTCATCCGGCTCACTGTAAATTTTTAATCCATATTCTTTGCCAAACATCAGTTGTATTCTGGTATGCACATTGATAAGCCCAACTCCCGAACCATGCTTTGGAACTTTTTCACTATTTGTCAGAAGATTATCAACCACTTCCTGGCTCATGCCCATTCCATTGTCCTCTACCGACAGGAAAATATCATTTCCTTTCTGCTCACCGCGGACAATAATTTTGCCGCCCTCATCTTCATCCATATTTCCTACTCCATAATAAATTGCATTTTCAAGCAATGGCTGTACTACCAGTTTTACAGTACAGCATTCCTCTACGTTTTTATCAATCAGAAATTCCACCTGAAAACGGTCTTTATAACGAATCTGCTGTATATTCATATAACTTTTGCTATGTTGTAATTCTTCCGAAATCCTTATCACTGTTTTTCCTTTTGAAAGACTGATGCGAAGCAGTTTTGCCAGTTCCGAAATCATAAAAACAGCTTCTTCATTCTTATTTGCCTCTACCATCCAGGTAATGGATTCCAGTGTATTATAAAGAAAATGTGGATTAATCTGGCTTTGCAATGCATCCATTTCACTTTTTCTCCGCTTATTCTGCTGCCGGATAATTTCTTCCATCAATTGTTCTATCTGCTTATATGAATTCTGGACAGAATATGCCAGATGCCTTATCTCCGAAGTACCCCCTATATATATTTCAGTCTTTTCTCCTGTTTCATAAGACTTTACGGATTCATCCAATTTCAAAATCGGTTTTGAAATCTTTTTTGCCATAATTTTATTCACAACAAAAAGCATCATCAGAAGAATAATTGCCGTGGCAATTATATAATACCGGAACTTATTAATGCTTGCCGTCTGCACCCCCTCCGGTACAACTCCTACCAGTTTCCATCCGGTATAAGATAGACTGTTCACTACTATATTACTTTTTTCCCCATTCACAGAAATCTCATATGTACCATCTGCGTAACCAGCAGCTGTACTGCTATCTTCTGTAAAAAATCCCCTGTCTATTTCTGCTTTTCTTGGGTGATAAAGAATTTCTCCATCATCTGTACATAAATAATAATACGTCTCTCCCGCTGCTTCATTCAGGTTATCTAAAACCTCTTCTATCATGGAATACTTCATATCAACCAGCAATACTCCACTGTCCGGAGTGTCACCATGATTCATATCCACCAGGCTGCTTAAAGACACCACCCAGTTATATTGATATGTCTCATTCCCAAACAAATCCTGAATATGGGGTGTTGATATATGTATATTTTCTATCTCATCTGTAGCGCTTTTATACCAGTCCTGCTCTGTTACTTTCTGATTCTTTTCTCTGGTAGCTACTGGTTCTGCTGCAATAATTTTCCCATCACTGTCATAAAGGGCCATACTCTGCAGCTTATCATTATTTACTTCATACAACAGACTGAACTGCCTGCTGAATTCCTGGTCAGAAATATCATATTCCTGTACGATATTATAATTAACAGCATTACAAATCTGTCTCATATTCCGCAATTCATTATTTACCTGATCCACTGTACTCTCTATCCGGCTTTCTGCATTGGAAATTGCTGTTTCTTTTACTGACATTTTAAAACGGCTATAAATCAGTAATCCCATAACTATTGTTGTAACAATGGTCATGGCAGAAAGAACTGTCATAAGCAGTGACTGTATATCCATCCAGGCTGAAATATTCTGCATCATATTTTGAATTATATTCCTTTTTTCGTGCTTTTTCTTTCTGTTTTTTTTCTGATTCATAGCTCTCCATATTCCTATTCTGGTGATTTTCTGTATTTTGACGGAGATACTCCAAATTTCTTTTTAAACACATAACTGAAGTAATTTGCGTCCAGATACCCTACTTTTTCTCCAATTTCATAACTTTTATCATTGGTTTCTACAATAAGCCTGACTGCGACATCCATCCGGTAATCCGTCAGATATGTAATAAAGGATTTCCCGGTTTCTTTTTTAAATATCGTTGAAAAATACGAATTGGATACACCAAGCACTGAGCATACCGTATCCAGGGAAAAAATCAGGTTCCATATAACGCTCTGCCACAACATTCTTTGCATCTGTAATCAGCCGCCTTGAAGTATTATTTCTTGCACTTTTCAACTTTTCACTAATTGCCACTGCTGCTTTTTTTTTTTCATCCACTTCATCAGAGTTGCTTTATCCAGTTCCGGCACCTTTTCATAGAGATTTTCTTTTTCTTCAAAGAAATCATTAAAGTCCATAAAATTATTGGCGCAGAACCGGTAAAAAGCACCTACCATCTCCATAACTGATAAATGATACTGATTTACTGTGGCAGCACTTTTATGAAGTTTTTCCACTTCCCTCTCTACTGCTGACTCAATGTCTTTTACATTTCCAAGATAAATCGTTTTAAACAACTCATGCATTTTTGTATCTTCTGACTGTACGGCTACCGTCTGCTCCCGTGGAACTACTTCCGCAATATTTATAGCCCTTGCAGTTCCATAAAGAACCCGGTAGGATACTGCTTTTCTTGCACCTTCATAAGAATTACTGATATTCAAAAGACTATCGCAATATCTTCCAACACCAGCCGTTACAACTGCACCAATCACACGGTTCGCCCATCTGCAGAATCTATCGCAAAAATCTGTCAGTTCTGTTGCCTTATCTTCTGAATCAAGCGATACTATCAAAACTGTATTCCCAAGATACATAAATTCCTGACAGTTGAGTTCTGATGCAATTCTTTCCTTTATTTCATGCTCGACAGACATGGATAACAACAATGGATTCATTCCTTCCGGCACATGATGCTCTGAAGTATGAAATACCACGCTGCAATAATAGGGTCCCTCCAGTGGAATCTGATAAGCAGATAAAAATTTCTCATATTCTGTCTCATTTACCCTGCCTTCAATTAACGAAACAAAAAAATTCGTCCTTAGCACCGGAAGTGCATCCTGGAAATAATTTTGCAGTTTTTTAACATTTAATTTTTCTTCTCTTTCCCGGTTTAAAGTCTCTTTCAGTCTTTCCATGCAGTCAGATAATTCAACTGCATTTACCGGCTTTAACATATATTCTTCAATTTCCAGATGTACTGCCTCTTTGGCATATTCAAATTCATCAAATCCTGTAAAAATAATAATATGTATATTTGGATAATCATTATTTAACTTCTGCGCCAGTTCCAGGCCATTCATATAAGGCATTTTTATATCGGTTATCACAACATCCGGCTGTATATTTTCTACCAGTTCCAGGGCTTTCACTCCATTGGTTGCACTGCCTGACACCTCAAAGCCCAGTCCATCCCAGTCCATCTTATGTTCCATTGCCTGGATTGCTTCTATTTCATCATCAACTAAAATCACTTTATACTTTTCCATATGACGTTCCTCTTTCAGCATGTTCAGCTCTTTCTTCTCCTGCTCTTATTATATCAGACAAATGTCTTTTTCTGAATACCTGATATTGTTTAGGCCGTCCATTCATCTCTGACGATGAGCGGGCGGCCTATGGTGATTATATGTGAATGATTCTGATTACGAATTACTTATTTTTTCTGTACATATTTCAGACAGTCAAGTGTTACTGCTGCCAAAATGATGATTCCTTCGAAAATAAACTGAAGATTTGTATCAATACCCAGAATAGTAAGGGAATATGTAAGGGATGTAAAGATAAGTACACCAGTTACAACTCCGGAAATCTTACCAATACCACCGGTAAAGGATACACCACCAACTACGCAGGCTGCAATAGCATCCATATCCCATCCTTGTCCATATGCTGCACTACCGGAACCAACCATTCTGTTACATTCCAGCCAGGAACCAAATCCATACAGGATACCTGCCAGAATAAATGCTCCTAATGTTACTTTAAATACAGATATACCGGAAACTGCTGCTGCTTCAGGATTTCCACCAACCGCATACAGATTCTTACCAAATGTTGTTTTATTCCAGATGAACCATACTACGATAATTGCAACAACAGCCCAAAGGATAATTGTCGGGAATTTTCCAATCTGCGGAATAAACATAGCCGGGATTGCAGAATCAATAGCTCCGAAGGAAACACCTTTTGTTGCATATGTTACAAGTCCGAAAATAATCAGCATGTTTGCCATGGTTGAAATAAACGGATGCATCTTGAACTTCGCCATAAAGAAGCCTGCCAGCATAGAAAATGCTGTTGTAAGTACAATACAGACTGCCAATGCAAGAATTGCTCTTGCAGCAACCGGGATACCGGTAAAGTCAAAGATATGGCCAAATACACCACCTGTATTAATTCCATTATGCATGATGATGGTTGCTGTTACCATACCCATACCAACCATACGTCCAACAGAAAGGTCAGTACCTGTTAAAAGAATCAGTCCTGCAACACCTAATGCCAAGAACATTCTTGGTGAAGCCTGCTGCAGAATATTTAAGATGTTTGTCGTTGTCAGTAACTGTGTATTCTTTACAACCGGTGTAATAATACATAAAGCAATGAAGATTAAAATAATGACAATATACAATCCATTTTTATAAAGGAACTGTGTGGTATTAAAGGTATATTTGTAATTTTCAAATTTCTGTGCTCTCTTCTGTGCAAATGTATATCTTGACATACGGAGTAAGTCAATCAGATGATTATGTGCATATGCATCATGTCTTCTGTCCTTAATCTCCTGAAGTCTGGACTCATGTGCCATCTGGGCATCAAATAATTTATTCTTATAAACATACTTCTCGTCTTTTTTCTCATCTGCATCGCTGAGTCTGCTCATATTCTGCTCATGCTCTGCTTTGATGGAAGCACATATATTTTTGTATTCTGCATTTTCAGCTTCTTTCTCAGCTTTGCAGCTATCAGCAACTTTCTGATAGTAATCATTTTTATAATGTTTTGCAAGATAACCTTCTGCATCTGCGATAAGCTTTGATACTTTGTCTTTATTCGAAGACTCCACCGCTTTTGCCTTTTCTAAGGCTTCCTTGTCCTTTGCAATCATTCTGCTCTTTTCTTCTTTTGTTAAATTCTTATTTTCCTTTACGATTGCAATGTGATTTTTTAAGCTGCGCACCTTATCTGAACCATCCTTACGAAGTTCATCAATCTGTGCCTGTATTTTTCCTACATATTCATCAATCGGCTTCAAAAGCTCTGCCTCTGCAGCGGATGAAAGAATAATACTACTGTCTGCCATATCCAATGCTCCTTCCTGATTATAAATATTTCGCACTGAGTCTTAATAACTCTTCCTGATTTGTTTCCTTAGTATTAACAATTCCGGCAAGATGTCCATTTGACATAACACCAATCCGGTTTGTGATTCCAAGGATTTCCGGCATCTCAGAGGATACAACAATGATTGTTTTTCCCTGTTTTGCCATATTGATAATTAATTCATATATTTCGTATTTGGCACCTACATCAATTCCTCTTGTAGGATCGTCCATCATAAATATATTTGGTGAGCGCTCCAGCCATTTACCAAATATTGCCTTCTGCTGATTTCCTCCGGACAAACTGGAAATCATATCATCTGGTCCCATACATTTTGTATGCATGACTTTAATTTCTTCTGCCGTCGCACGAATCATATCATCATTGGAAAGTGCGAATCCATTTTTATAATGATTCATATTGGCGATTGTAGTATTAAATGTAATATCTGCTTTCAGGAAAAGTCCATTTGCTTTTCGTTCTTCTGTAATTAAAGCAAATCCATGATCCATTGCATCTTTCGGGGATGTAAAATTCATTACTTTTCCATTATAAATTACATTTCCTGCCGCTCTGGTACGCATACCAAAAATAGTTTCCAATAGTTCCGTACGACCGGCTCCAACCAGACCATACAGTCCAAAAATTTCTCCTTCTTTAATATCAAAAGAAATATTCTGTAATTTTGGTGCATACTTAGTTGAAAGATTCTGTATAGAAAGAACCGTTTCACCAGGCTGGTTATCTACCGGTGGAAAACGGTTATCCAAAGAACGGCCAACCATTGCAGAAATCAGTTCATTCATATTGGTATCTTTACTTGCCTTTGTCATAACAAGGCTGCCATCCCGAAGAACTGATATTTCATCACAAATTTCAAAAATTTCATCCATTTTATGTGAAATATAAATCAATGAAATTCCCTGTTCTTTTAACTGCCGCATCATCTTGAAAAGTTTTGCAACCTCCGGTGCTGTCAGTGATGAAGTCGGCTCGTCTAATACGATTACTTTGGAATGATAAGAAATTGCTTTTGCAATTTCACACATCTGGCGCTGTGATACAGACATTTTTTTCATTGGCTGTGTCAGATTAACAGTAATACCAAGTTTACGGAATAAATCGGAAGTTTCTTTTCTCATTCTTCCTTCGTCAATCATTCCCAATGAATTCTTCGGATAGCGTCCTAAGAACATATTGTCAATGACACTGCGCTCCAGACACTGGTTTAATTCCTGATGAACCATTGCGACACCATTTTCAAGTGCATCCTTTGGGCCAGAAAAATTAACTTCTTTTCCATCTAATATTATTGTTCCTTCGTCCTTTTGATAAGTTCCGAAGAGACATTTCATCATTGTCGATTTACCGGCACCATTTTCACCCATAAGTCCCATGATTGTTCCAGGTCTGACATTCAGATTGATATGATTCAGAACCTTATTTCTTCCGAACGATTTGCTCATGCCGTTAATCGATAAGACATATTTATTCTTATCCTCTGCCATAATTCTACTTCCTTTTCTTTGAAAAGAAGGACACCATTTTTATCTGATGCCCTTCTGTATCTATGCTGTTTTCTTCCGGGCAATAACCTTATTTTGAAAGAAGTGATGTATAAGATGATGCATTGTCTGTTTTAACCATGTTGATTGCAAATGCATCATACTCACCCGGGTTGCCGAGACGGTTTGTAATGTTAGACTCTGTCTGTCCATCACCACCGATATAATCTACTTCAAGGTTCAAAAGTTTGTCATAGTTCTGAAGAAGTGGCTGATAAGTTGAGCTAAGGAAGTTATCGGAAGCATTGTAAATATCAAGCCATACCTTCTTGCTTGGACTCTTGCCTGCGTCCAGCTGGTTGGATACTTTGCTATAAACCTTGGTTGAGTCTGTGAAATCCTGATAATTATCAGCTGTAACAGCTATATTTAATGCATAGTAAGATCTTTCTTCTTCACTATATCTGTAATCTTCTCCTTCTGTTAAGCAGTTTCCTGCATCATCCGGAGTACCGATACCGGTATCAATGTCTACTCCATCTAAAGCATTACGAAGCACTCTTAATGTCAGGTAAGCCTGAACATCTGCATGCTGTGAAATTGTTCCGCCATATCCTTCTGCGATAGCTGCAACAGCATCACTATTTGCATCGTATCCGAAGGTTGGTACTTTGTTATCTTTTGCCCATGCATTAAACATTGACATTCCCATACCATCATTATTAGAAACAACTACGTCAATCTGGTCACCAAAAGATGCGGTCCATGTTCCGATTGCATTTCCTGCTGTAGCTGCATCCCATGTTGCACCAGCAGAGTTCTTCATCTCCTGTGAAGCAAGTTCACGAATTGTATAAGTCTTTCCATCTACATCCAGTGTTGCATCCTGAACAACTTTTGCAGAACCGTCTACGTTTGTACCAGCCGGTGTTGAATCAATTGCTCCATTTGCATCTACTCCGGTTCCAAGTGCAGAACGGACACCACGGGTACGTGCAATAGAGTCGTTATGTCCGATGTCTCCGATTGCAAGTACATAACCAATTACTCCGTCTCCGTTACGGTCAATGGTCGCTGCATTTTCTTTGATATAATCAAGAACCATCTGTCCCTGCAGTTCAGCACCCTGATTTGCATCAAAGCCTACATAATAGGTATCTTTGTTGTAATTTAATGCATCCATGTCAAGTTCTCCTGTGGAACTGTTGGATGGCTGACGGTTAAACCAGCAAAGTGGTTTATCCTTGTTTGCTACGCTGCTGGTGCTTCCTGAGTCACCAGAGCCGCTTCCTCCGGAAGAGCCACATCCAACCATGGATAATGCAAGTGTTGCTGCTACCAATACAGTTAATAATTTTTTCCTTCTCATTCTTTTTTCCTCCTGGTTTGCAATTTGTTGATTTTGGTTTCTCCGAACCTGTCTCATCGACTAAATTCATTATAATCACAAACCAATCTGTAAAGAATAGAATTTTTTTGGATGAAATAGCAAAATATTTTGATAATCTGTAATTTTTATATGTATTTTGACGAACAACTATGCAGCTGCACCATCATTCTGTTGGCATGTATGCAGGAATGCCTCTGCCAGCTGCTGGTTCTGCTGTGCCTGTTTTCTGATATGATTAACCACGAAAAAAGGCAGGAAAAATAAGGAAAGGAAACCTAAACACAATGCGATGGCACCGACTAATAAATCAATCGGAAAATACGGGACTACAAACCAGCCAAATTTTGCAATGTTCCATGCCCATTTTGCCGCTATTCCAAAACCACCCACTTTGCTGTAACAAACACAGCCCATAACAAATCCTATCATAATAAAAATCGGATGGAATGCCAGCACCATTCCGATACCTCCACAGACCGTTCCGGCAATTGCCAGTCCCCAGATTTTCTGAATCTCATATAACTGTGTCTCCACTTCCCGTTTTACCTGCATTGCATAACCATAATCGTTACCAAATTCTACTTCTTCATAAAGATTTCTTTTGCCATAATATTTTCCTCTTTTCTCCGATGTTCCACCGGTTTTTATTATTGTTTTCACTTATATGACGGAATAATATTATGGCAGGTTTTATTTTTTTTAAAATTTTTTTGACAAGTCCTTATGGCTTTCTTCCGATTACCTGCTTTCCACACTTCCTTTGTACTATGCACACAAGGCTTACCATACCGGAACGGCTGAAAGATTTGAGCGTCACAGAAAAAAGAATGTCATTGCAGGAATTGTCTGATGCCACCGGCATCCCAAGTTCCACACCCGGCAACTATGAGAAAGATGAAAATGTAGCTATGTCACTTGGCAATCTATTGACGCTTGCAGACTTTTATCAAGTAAGCACCGATTATCTTCTTTGCCGAACCGAACTACGTGAACATACAAATCAGTCAGTATCCAATCTGCATCTCAATGATGATGCAGTTCAAATACTGACTGATGAAAAATATAATCCACGGTTATTATCAGAATTACTCTCTCATGAAAGCTTCCATTATAAAGTTTAGGTTTCATGTACAATCGACAGCCCAACTTAACTATCTGCTTTCTACTATTGTATATGTTCCTGATTCAAAATTTACATATAATGTTGCAAATGCACTATTATATTCCCAGCGGATTTCCAGAGACCTCTCCCCTCCGGAGATTGCTACCTCTGCGCCTTCCGAAAATGCCTTATGGGTATTTCGCATGCGGATTAACGCAAGCTGTTTTTGAACCACATCTTTTTTCAACCCTTCCGTGATCTGATCAGTGGAAAGATTTGTCCGGTTGATTTCCTTATGTCCGGATTCTCCCGCGCGCTGCACCGCTTCATGGTCATTTTTTCCGGCAAACAGATCCAGATACCAGATTTGCGGTTTGCCCGGCATAAACATCTGGATTGCCCGCGCCAGAAGCATTTTTTCATCCGACTCTCCCAATGCACTGTAGTACGTGGCATTTACCTGATAATACAGATTCTTTTGTCCATGTAAATTTTTGACCATACCTCCGCGGGATACAATCCGGTCAATTAACGACTGGATCTCCTCTTCCGGAAGCAGCCCCTTTAAGTCCAGAAGCGGGATACCGTCGTGACAGCCGAGCATGTTGACCGTGGAGATCTTCTTTTCCACAATCTCCTTCGCCCATGCCGCAAGGTACGTTCCCCGCCGGTTCTCAATCGCATCAATGACCAGTCCCGGCAGGAAAAAGTCATAGGTTGCATAGCCTTTTTCTGCAAGTGTCTCATATATTTTTTCATCATACGCTGCGTGGATCTCCGGCAAAAGCGTAAGTCCCAAAGGTTCTGCCAGCGCATGGATCTTCTGTAAAAGTTCCCACGTTTCCGGATCATTGAGGAAGTTTTTCTTTCCCGGTGTCTTCGGCGCATAGGCAAAGGCATCCAGCCGCACAATCGCCGCGCCGTAAGAGGCTATTTTTTCCAGTGTTTCACGATAAAACTCCCACACTTTTGGTGACTGAATGTTTACATCCATCTGTCCGAGATACTGTCTGCCATGCACTTCCTGATAAAAGGTATTCCAGTACGGCACTTTTTTTCCATCCGGAAATTCCACCATCAGGATTGGCAGCCCGGGTTTGCGGAAAAACATCTGCTTCAGGCAGCTTTCATCCGGCTGGATATAGCCTTCCTCCGTCATGGTTCCATGCCCTTCCCAGAAATGGTTCCAATCGATGAAGAAATCGCGGTACGCAGAAGCCTCCCCTTTTTCCACAAGATCCCGAAACTGCGGGGACTGTGCGGAAGCATGGTTTAAAATAAAATCGAGTTTCAGATCAATTCCCATATTCTTTAACTGGTCAAGGTCTTCCCGGTCGGCAAGCTGCTCATTCAGGTCATAGTCGATCACGGAAAATCCCCGGTCGAGATCGGAATGGTACAGGCTCGGCAGAATGTAAAAAGAAGAAAATGCATCCTGCAAAGCCTCAGTTTTCAGCAATGTTACGATATCTCCCAGATTTCCTCCAAGGCTGTCGGGATATGCATTGAGCATCGGTTTATGGTTCATAAACTCTTCCGTCCTTTCCCACGATTAATCCTGCATTTTTGCGCTGCACTTCAAGTTTTTCCTGTTCCAGTTCTACCACGCGGCAGATAAACGGGCTTGCGGCATTCTCATCGCGATTTCTGCGGATGCGCCGCTCCCTGGTCTCCTCCGGGGAACTTTCCAGAAAGACGGGCAGATCCACACCATGTAAATCGTCACTGCCTCCGTGTGTCCACTCCAGAAGTAATACGGATATTCCGGAAAAATCGGTTTCTTCCGATGAAATCTCGCCATCTTCCCGTCCCATATGCCGCAATGTGATTGAATCTTTTCCCTCATGAAATGCCGCAAGCACTTCATTGATCCGGTCGAAGTCAATCTCTTTCTTTGTCCCGAGATATCCACGCAGTCCGTCTTCCCCGGCTTCTTTATACACACGCAGCCGTTCTTCAGCATTGCGTTTTGGAATCCGGTGTGGATAATTATCGCCCGAGAGCAGGTAACAGCCCTTGCCGTCATTTAAAAAATACTGCTGCAATGCCGTGGCAAGTGTTGTTTTTCCGGAACCGGAGCCACCGTAAATGCTGATGACCATGCGATTTTTGGTATTCCTCTCACACCATTTCTGTACTTTTTCGTATAATGCTTCAGCCTCTTTCAGCTCTGTAAAAACAAACTGATACGCCTCATATTCTCTGGTAAACGGCGGAAGCGGAATTCCCGCATGCATCAGTGCTGCACCGGAATACTGTCTGCCGCTCTGTTCTTCCAGATACACGGCATCCGGTTTTAACCCACGCAGGCGGACATAAACGGCTGCCTGATTTGCCTCTGCCCTAAGACGCACTGCGCTGACTAATGCATGCTCCTGTTCCTCTGACACCGTCATCCATGCCGCAATTTCATCCATAAACGGATCGGACAGCCGCCAGTAGGTTCCCTCGTTAATGAGCGTTTCATACTTCTTGTATGTTTTAATCTGCTCCCGGATCTGCTGTTTTTCCTCATCGGATAAAAGCGCCGGGTTTAATTCGTAACCGAAGGTTCCAGCCATCGCCGTCACCCCTCGGGTGTGGAAACTTGTTACTCGTCCGGTCTGGTGGTTCGGCACCGCTGAAACGTGCGCCCCCATTACGGAAACCGGATAGAAAAACGACGTTCCGTACTGGATCCTTGTGCGGTTGATTGCATCGGTATTGTCACTACACCAGATCTGTGGGGAATAATAAAGCATTCCTGCGTCAAATCTGCCGCCTCCACCGCTGCATCCCTCAAGCAGAAGATCCGGATACCGGCTGCACAGGCGCTCCATAAAATCATAGACACCAAGCACGTAATCATAGGAAAGATTTCCGGCATAGACATCTGCCATACTGCGGTTCATATCCCACTTGACATAATCAATTTTTCCCTGATCCAGCACGGCACAAATCTGATCAAATACACAGTCGCGCACTTCTTTTCTGGAAAAATCAAGCAGTAACTGGTTTCTCGAGCGCACCGGCTTTTTCCCCGGAATCTGAATTGCCCAGTCCGGATGTGCCCGGTAAAGGTCGCTGTCTTCATTGACCATCTCCGGCTCAATCCAAATGCCAAATTTCACCCCCTGATTATGCACACGGGTAATAAGCTCTGCCAGGCTTCCCCCCAGTTTCTTTTCATTGACCTGCCAGTCCCCAAGGGAAGAATTATCATCGTTTCTTTTCCCAAACCAGCCGTCATCCATCACTACCATATCAATTCCAAGGGAAGCAGCTTCTTTTGCCAGATCCACGATCGTATCTCCCGTAAAATCGAAATATGCTGCCTCCCAGCTGTTAATCAGCACCGGGCGCTGCATATGGACATATTTGCTGCGGCACACATGGTTGCGGATGCAGTTATGATATTGCTGCGACAGTGCAGACAATCCGTCTGCCGAATAAGACAAAATGACTTCCGGTACCGTGAAGGTTTCTCCTTCCGCAAGTGGATAGGAAAACAGTTCTTCATTTAATCCGAGAAGCAGGCGCGTCTGGTTGAACTGATCTTTTTCTGCCTCACAGGAGAAATTTCCGCTGTATACAAACAGCATTCCATAGCAGCTGCCTGCGGTCTCTGTTGTTCCTTTTTCTGCCAAAATCACTGCCGGATTATACTGATGGCTGGACGTTCCCCTGCGGCTGCCAAACGCAATGGTTCCATGCCCCAGCGGCGTACGCTCCAGATTGCGCTCCATGGCATGCTTTCCATAAAACCGCAGGACATCAAAATCTCCCTGTACAAAATCCAGACAGGCTGCCGCTGCCTTTTCGATCGTAATCTGCCCAGTTCCCGTATTTTTAATCTGGACGCTCCTTGTAATGACATCGTTTTCTTCCAAAACACCATACAGCAGATGAACTTCAACCTGTGCGTTTTCGTCTGCAAGGACTATTTCCAGTGTCTGTGCTTCATTCTCATCTGCCCAGACAGCCGGAAGTCCCTGTAACTGATACTTGCCGCTTCGGATCTCATAGCTCTTAAAAAGCAGATCTGCACTTTCCACCCCTTTTTCATTTTTGATATTCAGTGCAATATTGCGGTAATCTCCGGTGCCAAGGGACGGATATTCCTGTGGCAGCGCATCCAGCGAATAGGTGCGGTCCATGCCCGCTGCATAAGGATTTCCGGAAAATCCGCGGTCTGCATAGGTTAAGACATAATCCATGGGGCTGTTTGTTTTAGCTCCATAGTACAGATGCAGCAGATATCCCAGTGGGTCGACCTGCATCTGATAAGTTGTATGCACCGTATGCAGGTTAAATATTTTTTTATTTGGATTGTATATAATTGCCATAGAAGTCACCTCGTTTTATTTTTATCCTTTGACTGCACCGTTTGCCACACCGTTTAAAATCTGTTTCTGACAAATTACATAGAAAATAAGGATTGGAATCAGTGCCATAATATAGGAAGCAAATGCCAGATTGTAATTGGTTCCAAACTGTGTCTGGAAATTAAGCTGTGCAAGCGGCAGCGTATTCTGTCCGGTTCCAGACATGATCACAAGCGGTGTCATAACATCATTCCACGTTCCAAGAGCTGTCAGGATTGCAACTGTTGCATGCATTGGCATCATCATTGGAAAGACCACTTTCCAGTAAGTAGTCCATGTGCTTGCTCCGTCAATATCTGCCGCCTCTTCCAGCGCTATCGGAATATTTTTTAAGTACCCACTGTAAAGAAGGACGTTCATTGGCATATAAAATACCAGATACAACAGAATGACACCCGCGCGGTTTCCAAGTCCAATATGCGCCGTCTGCTTTACCAGAGGCATCATTAAGATGGAAAACGGAACAAACATTCCGCTGACAATATACAGATAGA